>Ga0335079_10001060_pt1 | contig 31285 bp, 28 predicted proteins | sample Lox_Sample_33_FD_206719 | JGI IMG/M metagenome (GOLD analysis project Ga0335079, IMG submission 206719) | Soil microbial communities from Loxahatchee National Wildlife Refuge, Florida, United States - Lox_Sample_3.3 | ecosystem: Environmental > Terrestrial > Soil > Wetlands | place: USA...
AGGCGCCGGCTTCCTGGCTGCCGCTCATCCTCGCCGGCGCAGCATTCCTCGCGCTGCTCGGCGCGCTCATCGTGGCGCTGCGCACGCGGCGCACGGCCGAGCGGCAGCGTGCCTCGGCGGATGCGCGACTGCAGGAGAACGACCGCAACCAGCAGGCCATCCTGCGCCTGCTCGATGAGCTCTCGAGCCTCGCCGACGGCGATCTCACGGTGCAGGCCACCGTCACCGAGGACATCACCGGCGCGATCGCCGATTCCATCAACTACGCGGTCGATGCGCTCAGGGGTCTCGTCACCACCATCAACGCCTCCGCGATCCAGCTCGACTCGGCCACGCGGCAGACACAGGCGCTGTCGGCGCACCTCGCCAAGGCCTCGGGCGCGCAGTCGAAGCAGATCGCCTCCGCCACGGAGAACGCCGCCAACATGGCAGGCTCGGTGGAGGAGGTCTCGGGCAACGCCGAGCGCGCCGCGGACGTCGCCCGGCACTCGGTCGAGGTGGCCCACAAGGGCGGCGATGCGGTGCGGCGCACCATCGACGGCATGAACACCATCCGCGAGACCATCCAGGAGACATCCAAGCGCATCAAGCGCCTCGGTGAGTCGAGCCAGGAGATCGGCAACATCGTCGAGCTGATCAACGACATCGCCGAGCAGACCAACATCCTGGCGCTCAACGCCTCGATCCAGTCCTCGATGGCGGGCGATGCCGGCCGCGGCTTCGCCGTGGTGGCGGACGAGGTGCAGCGGCTCGCCGAGCGGGCCGCCAATGCCACCAAGCAGATCGAGGTGCTGGTGCGCACCATCCAGACCGACACCAACGAGGCGGTCGTCTCGATGGAGCGCAGCACCACCGACGTCGTGGGCGGCGCGCTGCTCGCCGAGAACGCCGGCGCCGCGCTCGAGGAGATCGAGCAGGTGTCGAACCAGATCGCGAGCCTGGTGCAGAATATTTCCTCGAGCGCCCGTGCCCAGACGAGCGCCGCGCAGGGCATCGCCCGCAACATGCAGGTCCTGAAGGAGATCAGCGCGCAGACGGCCGAGTCCACCAACGCCACCTCGATCGCGATCGCCAAGCTCGCGGAGCTCTCCGCGGGGCTGCGCAAGTCGGCGTCCGGTTTCCGCCTGCCCGGCAGCACCTCCGCCGGCAGCAGCGTGCGCCTGAAGAAGCTCGAGGAGGCGACGCTCAACACCGCCAAGGTGCGTCAGATCGCCTCCCTCGGCGGCTCCTGAAGCTGACGAAAATAAGCGCATGCCTGAAGTCGCTTCCCAGACACTCGAGCTAGTCGGCCGCGAAGTCACCGCCACGCTCACCGAGGCACGCGGCGCGCTCGAGAACTACGTCGAGCAGCCCGACAACGTGCCGCTGCTCGAGCGCTGCGCGCAGGACCTGCACCTGGTGCAGGGCGTGCTGCGGGTGCTGGAGATCTATGGCGCGGCGCTGCTCGCCGAAGAGATGGAGCACGTGGCGCAGTACCTGATCGCCACGGTGAACGAGCGCAAGGGCCAGGCGGAGAGCCTCGATGCCCTGATGCGCGCGATGGTGCAGCTACCGAGCTATCTCGACCGCGTGCTCGCCGGCGGGCGCGATCTGGCGCTGGTGCTGCTGCCGCTGCTGAACGATCTGCGGGCGGTGCGCGGCCACGCGCTGCTCTCCGAAGGCACGCTGCTGCTGCTCAACCTCAAGTCCGACAAGCAGGCGCAGCCGCAGGCCGCCACGGCGGGCGAGCCGCCGATGAGCGTCGAGCAGTGGGCGCGGCGGCTGCGGGCGCGCTATCAGCAGGGGCTGATCGGCTGGATCCGCGGCGAGCGGCCCGAGCAGAACCTCGAGGTGCTGGCCGCCGTCGCCCACAAGCTCGAGCAGGTCGCCACCCGTCAGCCGGTGTTCCAGCTGTGGTGGGTGATCGGCGCGGTCATCGAGGCGCTGCAGCACAACGGGCTCGAGGGCGGACAGTCGGTGAAGCGACTCCTCGGGCTCGGCGATCGCGAGATGCGCCGCCTCTACGATCAGGGCGAGGCGCGCTACGCTCAGACGCCGCCGATCGAGCTGCTCAACAACCTCCTTTATTACGTCGGGCGCGCAGAGTCGACCGGCGGCCGGGTGAGCGCGGTGCGTGCCTCGTTCCGCCTGGCGGAGCTGCTGCCGGTGGACGAGAGCATCGAGCAGGAGCGCGAGAACCTGTCGGCGCCGTCCGTGAAGCTCATGCAGACGGTGGCCGCGGCGATCCGCGAGGACCTGGGACGCGTCAAAGACGTGCTCGACATTTTCGTGCGCCGCGGCGCCGGCCAGCCGGCCGAGCTCGCCCCGCAGGTCGAGATGCTGCGCAAGATCGGCGATACCCTCGGCGTGCTCGGCCTCGGCGAGCTGCGCAGCAACGTGCAGAGCGAGACCGAGCGCCTCGAGAAGATCGTCGGCGGATCGCTCCCGGCCGATGAGGGCTCGCTGGTCGAGATCGCCGCGACCCTGATCAGCGTCGAGGACCGCCTCGACGACCGGCTCGTCGGGCTCATCCTGCCGAAGGACACGGAAGGCCCCGAGGAGAGCGACGACACCGACTTCCAGCAGGTGCAGGCCGCGGTGCTGCGCGAATGCATCGTCAATCTCGCACGCATCAAGGAGGCCATCACACAGAGCGTCGGCGGTACGCTCGATGCCGCCGGCCTCGACAGCTGGCAGGACCTGATGCGGGGCATGAAGGCGGGACTGCTGATGCTCGGCAAGGCGCGCGCGGTCGAGGTGATCGAGGCGATCACCGCGCAGTTGAAGCGCGTCATGCAGCCCGGCATTCACGTGCTGCCGCCCGGCTTCGTCGACCGCCTCGCCGATGCCATCGTCAGCGTCGAGTACTACATGGAGACGCTGCAGTCGGGTCGCTCCGATCCCTGGTACATGCTCGATAACGCCCAGGTGTGCGTGAAGGCGCTCGAGCAGCAGCCGACGCCCTCGGTGCCGACCGTCGAGCCGCTCGACTCCAACGCCTACACGCGCACCGTGGCGATTCCCACGGCATCGCCGCTCAGAGCCGCCGCCGACGCCCGCGCCGCGGCGCCCACGCTCTCGGCCTCGGCCTCGGCGACCGGCAAGCTCGCGCAGCTCGCCGAGAACGCCGACCCCGAGCTGGTGAAGCTCTTCATTGAGGAGGCGCGCGAGGAGCTCGAGAAGATCCAGCGCGGCTTCCCGACCTGGGACCAGAATCCGCTCGAGCACAACGCCCTGGTGACGGTGCGCCGCTCGTTCCATACGCTCAAGGGCAGCGGCCGCATGGTCGGCGCGCGCGAGCTCGCCGAGTTCGCCTGGGCGATCGAGAATCTTCTCAACCGCCTGCTCGACAACACGCTCACCCGCTCGCCGGCGATCCTCGAGACGCTGCGCGCCGCGGTCGCGGTGTTGCCCGAGCTCGTCGAGCAGCTCGCCGGGGGTCCGCCGCCGCAGGCCGATACCGGCGCCATCGTGGCGCGCGCGCACGCGCTCGCCGCCGGGCGTGGCGCCCCTGCCGCGCCGCGCGCGCCGGCGGAGCCCGAGGACGAGGTCCCGACCGAATCGCCCACGGCGGTGTTCGTCGAGCCCCCACCCATTCAGCGGCGGCCGGGAACACCGGCGCCGCGCACGCAGCTTCCCGCCTCGCGCGCCATGCCGAGCGCGCTCATGGACACGATCGAAGGGGTCAACACGCTGGTCGGCGGGGACTTCGACGTAGCGCCCGCGGCGACCGCGGAAGTTGCGCTCAGCGGCACGCGGCCGGGCCTGCAGGACGACACGCTGCGCGACATATACGCGCGCGAGACCACCACGCACATTGCCACCGTGCGCGCCTGGCTCGCCCGTGAGGCGTCTCTGCCCGAGCCGCACCTCCTTCCCGAGGAGGTCTATCGCGCCTGCCACACGCTCTCGGGGAGCTCGAAGATGGCACAGGCCCGGCACGGGATCCGCCTCGCCGAGCCGCTCGATCACTGGCTGCGCCGCGTGTTCGGCAGCGGCCTGGGGCTGCGGAGCGAGGAGCTGGTGCTCGTCGGGGAGTGCATGGCGGCGATGCACTCGGTCGCGACCCACCTCGACGAGCCCACCGGTTACTTCCTCAGTCACTGGCCCCTGCTCGAGCGCATCGAGAAAGCCGAGCGCAACCTCGATCAGCGCGTCGCCGCGACCGGCGGCCACGCCCCGCCGGCGCCCGTCGCAGCAGCGGCCGTACCCACGCCGGAGGGCGAGCCGCCGGATGAGGCCGCGGACTTCGATCCCGAGGTCGCAGCGATCTTCACCGACGAGGCGACCGAGCTGATCGAGACTTCCGAGCACGCGCTCTCCGACTGGCGCGCTCACCCCGCCAGCGCCGAGTACCGACTCGCGCTGAAGCGGCCGTTGCACACGCTCAAGGGCGGCGCCCGCATGGCCGGGATCCTGCCGATGGGCGACCTCGCCCATGAGCTCGAGTCGCTCGTCATGCAGGTCGACAACGGCACGGTGTCGGCGGACGCGGCGGTGTTCGACGTGATCCAGGCGAGCCTCGATGAGCTCGCGCGCATGCGTGAGCACGTGTCTTCCGGACAGCGCGTGTCGCCGGCGCGCGCGATTCTTGCGCGCATCCAGAGCTTCACTCGCGGACCGGCCTCGCCAGCGCCCACACCCGCGACAGCGGCGCCCGCGCCACCGCCGAAGGTTGCTCCGCCGAAGACCGCCGCGCCGCCGAGCGCGACAGCTCAGGTGGCACAACCGACGCCGCCTGCCGCCAAGGCAGCGGTGGTTCCGCCGGCAGCGCCCGCGGCCGCCGCGCCGAAAGCGCCTGCGCCTTCACCGGCCGCCGCTGCACCGGCTCCCTCGCCAGCACCTGCCGCCGCCACCCCCGCGGCGCGCACTCCGGCACCCGCCGCCGCCGCACCGGCACCGCCGCCGCCGCGTCCACCCGTTTTTCCGCCCCGCCCGTCACCGTCCCTGGCGCCGGCCGCCGGCCCTGCGGCGATGACCGACACCGGGCTTGCCCGCATGAACGAGGAGCTCGCGCACGGTGCGCCGGCCGAAGAGGGCCTGGCCGCGCCCCAGCCCGTTCCGCCCGGACGCGAGCCGGTGCAGCCGGGCGAGCGCGTCGAGATGGCCCGCGTCGACGCCGAGCTGCTCGATCAGCTCCTGAACATCTCCGGCGAGGCGAGCATCGCGCGCGCGCGGCTCGAGCAGCAGCTCGGCTCCTTCGATTTCAACCTGGGCGAGCTCTCGCGCACGGTGACGCGCCTCAAAGAGCAGCTGCGCCACCTCGAGATCGAGACCGAGGCGCAGATCCTCCACAAGCACGAGGAGGAGGTCGGCTCGCACCGCAGCGACTTCGATCCGCTCGAGCTCGACCGCTACTCCTCCATCCAGCAGTACTCGCGTGCGCTCGCCGAGACGGCCAACGACGTGGCGAGCATCCAGCAGCTGCTCGAGAACCAGGCCAAGGACACGCAGAGCCTGCTGCAGCAGCAGGCACGCACCATCACCGAGCTGCAGAACGGCCTGATGCGCACCCGCATGGTGCCGTTCCAGCGCCACGTACAGCGCCTCGCGCGCATCGTGCGCCAGGCGGCCGCCGACACCGGCAAGCGCGCCGAGCTCACCGTCGAGGGCGCCGCCGGCGAGCTCGACCGCCAGGTGCTCGAGCGCATGTTGCCGCCGTTCGAGCACATGCTGCGCAATGCCGTCGTGCACGGCATCGAGAAGCCCGAGGAGCGCGTCAAGCGCGGCAAGTCCGACAGCGGCACCATCCTGCTCGAGCTGCACCGCGAGGGCGCCGAGGTCATGGTGCGCCTCTCCGACGACGGCGGCGGCATGAACCTCAAGGCCATCCGCGAGAAGGGCGAGTCCCTGGGGCTCATCGCGCCCGGGCAGCACCTGAGCGATGAGGACGCGATGCAGCTCATTCTCGAGCCCGGATTCTCCACCGCCGGCTCGATCACTCAGCAGGCCGGCCGCGGTGTCGGCATGGACGTGGTTGCCACCGAGATCAAGCGTCTCGGCGGCGCGCTGCACATGGAGAGCAAGGCGGGCGAGGGCACCGTGTTCACGGTGCGCCTGCCGCTCACGCTCGCGATCAGCCACGCGCTGGTGGTGCGCACGGACGAGGAATACTACGCGCTGCCGCTGCCGACGGTGGAGGGCGTACTGCGCCTCTCCAAGTCCGAGGTCGCCGCGCACCTGGGGCGCGACGCCCCGTTCTTCGAGTACGGCGGCGCGAAGTACCGCTTCCAGCAGCTCGCGACTTTCGTCGGACTCGAGCCGGCGCCGCTGCCGAGCCAGGACGTGACCATTCCGGTGGTGCTGGTGCGCGCCGGCGAGCATTCGACCGGACTGGTGGCCGATGAGCTGATCGGCAGCCGCGAGATCGTGGTGAAATCCGTCGGTCCCCAGATCTCGAGCATCCGCGGGATCTCGGGTGCCACGATCCTCGGCGACGGCCGCATCGTCATCATTCTCGACATCGGCGCGCTGGTGCGCGCCGAATGGCGCACGCGCGCCGCCGCCGCTCCGCCCGCCCAGCCCAAGGAACGCGGCGACCGCCGCACCTTCGCCATGGTGGTGGACGACTCGATCACCGTGCGCCGCGTGACGCAGCGGCTGCTCGAGCGCAACGGCATGCGCGTCATCACCGCGCGCGACGGCATGGATGCGGTGGCGCTGCTGCAGGAAAATGTGCCGGACATCATCCTGCTTGACATCGAGATGCCGCGCATGGACGGCTACGAGGTCGCCGCCCACGTGCGCAATGACCCGCGCCTGAAGGACGTGCCGATCATCATGGTTACCTCGCGCGTCGGCGAGAAGCATCGCGCGCGCGCCATCGAGCTCGGGGTCGACGATTACCTCGGCAAGCCCTACCAGGAAGCGCAGCTGCTGGATGCGATCGCGCCGCTGGTGGAGCGGCGCCGCGCCGCGGTGCGCCAGGCCTCGACGGGCAGCTGAGCCCCTTAACGGCAGTCTGCAAATGGCCGAGCGCGTCAACGAGATCTACAGCCTGCTGATTCCGCTGGTCGACGGGCGGCTCATCATTCCGCGCGCCTGCGTCGCGGAGGTGATCGGCTTTCAGACGCCGTCCGAGATGACCGGCGCGCCACCCTGGTACATCGGCACGGTGCCGTGGAACGGCAAGGCGGTGCCGCTCGTGTCCTTCGAAGGCACCTGTGGCCAGATGATCCCGCCGGCGAGCGGCCGCACCCGCGTGGTGATCCTCCATGCGCTCGGCACGCGCGTCGAAGGCGGCAACTTCGCGCTGGTGGCGCAGGGCTTCCCGCAGCTGGTGCGCGTGAGCTCGGACGTGGTGCGCCCGGACAACTCGCGGGTCTTCCCCGAGCGTGCGCCGATCATCTGCCAGATCCGCATGGTGAACGAGACCCCGCTCGTTCCCGACCTCGAGCGCCTCGAGGAGATGATCGCGGACGAGACGAGCATCGGGGCGTGACCCGGGAGACCCGCTACGGGATCGTCCCGCCGGTGGAAGCCGTAGCGGTCGTTGCAGGATGACGCGAAGAGTTAGCGGGCTCGGCGTGCGCGCAATCATCACGCTCGTCGCCGCGCTGGCCGGCGCGACGCTCGCATCCGCCGAGGATGCGGAGCTCGAGCGGTTGCGAACCGACTGGGCGCAGCTCGCGCAGTATCGCGACGAGAACCACCGGCTTCCTCCGCCCAGCGCCGCGAGGCCGCGGGTGATTTTCCTCGGAGACTCGCTCACCCAGAGCTGGGATCTGACCGGTCTCGCGCTCGACAAGGTCGAGGTGCTCAATCGCGGCATCAGCGGCCAGACCACGCCGCAGATGCTCGTCAGGTTTCGCCAGGACGTCGTCGAGCTGAAGCCGGCTGTCGTCCATATCCTCGCCGGCACCAACGACCTGGCCGGGAACACCGGGCCCGCCACGCTGGCGGCCATCGAGAACAACCTGAGCTCGATGGTCGAGATCGCCGAGGCCAGCCACATCCGGGTGGTGCTCGGCTCGGTACTCCCGGCGCTCGATTACCCCTGGAGACCAGGGCTGCAGCCGGCGCCCAGGATCGAAGCGCTGAATGACTGGATACGCACTTACGCCAGGCAGCACCGGCTCGTGTATGCCGACTACTACTCCGTGCTGCTCGACTCGCAGGGCGGTCTCAGATCCGAGCTGGCCGATGACGGCGTGCATCCCAACCGCGCCGGTTACGCGGTCATGGACCCGGTTGCCCGAGAGTCGATCCGGCAGGCCCTCGCGCCGCACTGAGCGGATGCAGCAGGAGAGCGTGTGATTCTCCTTTTGGCAATAGTTAGGTGATTGACTAACTATTGCTCGGGGGGCCTCACGCGCGCGCCGGCGGCAAAGGGCGATGGCCCGACTAGAGATCGCCGAACGTCCGCTGCAGCAGCGCGAGCGCCGCGATCGCCGCGGTCTCGGTGCGCAGCACGCGCGGACCCAGGCGCAGCGCCGTGAACCCGGCCGTGACCGCCGCGTGCTCCTCCTCGTCCGTCAGCCCACCCTCGGGCCCGATGAGCACGGTGACGCCGCCACTCGGCCGCGGCACATCGTTCAGCGCCGCGGTGCCGACCGGAGAGAGCAGCAGTCGTGTGTCGGACGACGCGTCCGCAGCGCCCTTGAGGAAGTCTCTGAGCGCCACCGGTGCTGCGACCGTGGGCAGGCGGTTGCGCCCGCACTGCTCGCAGGCGGCGATCGCGATCGCCCGCCAGTGATTCACCTTGCGGTCGGACTGTTGCGCGGTGAGTCGCACGACACTGCGCTCGGTCAGCACCGGCACGAGGCGCGACACGCCGAGCTCGGTCGCCTTCTGCACGACGAGATCCATGCGCTCGCCGCGCGAGACGCCCTGCGCGACGGTGAGCTCGAGCGGCGACTCGCGCTCGATCGCCTGCTGGGCACCGACAGCGACGATCACCTCGCCGCCGTGGGCCTTGTCGATGCTCGCCTCGTACTCCCCGCCCGCGCCGTCGAAGAGGATCAGGGCGGCGCCCACCCGCAGGCGCAGCACGCGGGTGATGTGGCTCGCGGCATTGCCCTCCAGCTTCACGCGCTTGCCGGAGAGCAGGGGACCCTCGACGTAGACCCGGGTCAGGCGCATGTCGCGAGCCCGATGCCTTCTCGTGCCACATCCACCATGAGATCGATCTCCTCGGGCGTGATGACGTAAGGCGGCATGAAATACACGACGTTGCCGACCGGGCGCAACAGCACGCCGCGCTCGAGCGCGTGGCGGTAGACGGTGAGGCCGCGGCGCTCCTGCCAGGGGTAAGGCGCGCGGCTCAGCTTGTCGCGCACCATCTCGATCGCGACGATCATACCGCGCTGGCGCACCTCGGCGACGTGTGGATGGTCTTCGAGCTCGCGCGCGCGGGCGCCCATGTGTGCGGCCAGCGTGCGGTTACGCTCGAGCGTGCCGTCCTCGCGGAAGATTGCGAGGCTCGCGCGCGCGGCGGCGCAGGCGAGCGGGTTGCCGGTGAAGCTGTGGGAGTGGAGGAAGGCATTGAGCTTCACGTACTCGTCATAGAAGGCCGCATAGATCGGCTCGGTCGTCATCACCGTCGAGAGCGGCAGGTAACCGCCGGTGAGGCCCTTCGAGAGACACATGAAGTCGGGGCGGATGGCGGCCTGCTCGCACGCGAACAAGGTTCCGGTGCGCCCGAATCCCACGGCGATCTCATCCGCGATCAGGTGCACCGCGTGGCGGTCGCAGGCCTCGCGCAGCATCTCGAGATACAGCGGATCGTACATGCGCATGCCGCCCGCGCACTGCACCAGCGGCTCGACGATCACCGCGGCCGCCTCGTGCGCGTGGCGCTCGAGGGCCGCCTGCATGTATGCGAACTGTGCCCGCGAGTGCTCGGCCCAGCTCGCGCCCCCGGCGCGCATATAACAGTCGGGCGAGGGCACGGTGATCACGTCCATGAGCAGGGGTTGGTAGATCTCCTTGTAGAGCTCGACGTTGCCGACCGCGAGCGCGCCCAGGGTCTCGCCGTGATAGCTGTTGGAGAGAGTGATGAAGCGGCGCTTGTGCGGGTGGCCGACGTTGCGCCAGTAGTGAAAGCTCATCTTCACCGCCACCTCGACCGCCGACGAGCCGTTATCGGCGTAGAAGCAGCGGGTGAGCCCGGGCGGCGCGAGCGCGGCGAGCTCCTCGGAGAGCGCGATCACCGGCTCGTGGGTGAAGCCGGCGAGGATGACCTGCTCGAGCTGCTCGAGCTGCGCGCGCACCGCGGCGTTGATGCGCGGGTTGGCGTGGCCGAAGAGATTCACCCACCAGGAGCTCACCGCATCGAGATAGCGCGTGCCGGCGTAGTCCTCGAGCCACGCCCCGCTGGCGCGGCGGATCGGGATCGGCGGCAGCTGCTCGTGATCCTTCATCTGCGTGCACGGGTGCCACACGTGGGCGAGGTCGCGCGTCACGAAGGGCGAGTTGGCGGAGGCCATGCGGGGAATTGTGGCAGAATCGGCCGCTAAAGCATGACCATCACCACCGCCACGATCCCCGACAGCGCACCCTTGAGGGTCGATGCTGCGACGGGCCTGCTCGTCGGCGCGCGGCAGGTGCTGTCGCCGCACTTCGACGCGCGTCCGCCGGGCCTGAAGCCGGATCTGCTCGTGGTGCATGGCATCAGTCTGCCGCCGGGAGAGTTCGGCGGACCGTGGATCGACCGCCTTTTTACCGGCGCGCTGCCTCTCGATGCGCATCCTTACTTCCGCGCAATCGCCGGCTCGCGCGTCTCGGCGCACGCGCTCATCCGCCGTGACGGCGAGATCGTCCAGTACGTGCCCTTCGGTGCGCGCGCCTGGCACGCCGGACAGTCGGAGTACGACGGCCGCCATTCGTGCAACGACTTCTCGATCGGGATCGAGCTCGAAGGGACCGACGAGACCCCGTACACGGACCCGCAGTACGAGGAGCTCGCCCGGCTCGCCGCCGCGCTGTTCGACGCTTACCCCTCGCTCGGCCCCGAGCACATGGTCGGCCACAGCGACATCGCGCCCGATCGCAAGACCGATCCCGGGCCGCTGTTCAACTGGCGGCGCCTGCGGACACTGGTCGAGGAGCGCACGGCGCTGCGCTGATCAGGCTTGCTTGCCGCGCTGGTGCTTCCACAGCACCTCGGCGCCGCGTTCGTGTCGCGCCAGCACGCGCGCCACCACGAACAGCAGATCCGACAGGCGGTTCAGGTACTTCAGCAGCTCCGGGTTGACCTGCTCGGCGCGCGCGAGCGTCCAGGCGCGCCGCTCGGCACGCCGCGCCACGGTGCGCGCGAGGTGGCAGGCGGCGGCGGCCGTTCCGCCTCCCGGCAGAATGAATTCCTTGAGCGGCGGCAACGTCTCGTTGAAGCCATCGAGCGAGCGCTCGAGACGCGTGACCTGCTCGGCGTGGATCATCTGGTGGCCCGGGATGCAGAGCTCGCCGCCGAGGTCGAACAGCTCGTGCTGCACCTCGGTCAGGCACTCGGCGACCGCCTGCGGCAGGCCGGGGACCGCGAGCAGCACCCCGACCACGCTGTTGAGCTCGTCCACGGTGCCGTAGGCCTCGACGCGGGCACCGTCCTTCGGTACGCGGCTGCCGTCGCCGAGGCCGGTGCTGCCGTCGTCCCCGGTGCGCGTGTAGATCTTGCTCAGGCGGTTTCCCATTGGTCGTATCCTAAGCCATATGGCGTCCGAAGAACTCGAAGCGGCGCTGGCGGCCGCGCGCGCCGCGAGCGAGGTGATCCGGGCTTACTACCAGAAGAACCCCGGCGTGCGGTTCAAGGCCGATGCCTCGCCGGTGACCGAGGCGGACGTGCGCTCGGAGGAGGTGATCCGCGCCACCCTGAGCGAGCGCTTCCCCGCCTACGGCTTCTACGGTGAGGAGACCGGCCAGCATGCGATGGGGGCGGACAGCGTCTGGCTGGTCGATCCCATCGACGGCACCAAGGCGTTCGTGCGCGGCATCCCCTTCTTCTCCACGCAGATCGCGCTCATGCGTGGCGGGAGGCTGGTGCTCGGGGTGTCGAGCGCCCCGGTGTACGGCGAGCTCGCCTGGGCCGAGGAGGGGGGCGGCGCTTACCTCAACGACCGCCCGATCCGTGTGAGCACGGTGGCGGCGCTCGCCGCCGCGGCGATCTCCAGCGGGAATCTCCGCAGCCTGGCCGCCTCGCCGCGCTGGCAGCGCTTCGGCAAGCTCGTCGGCGAGGCCGGCTACGTGCGCGGCTATGGCGACTTCGTGCACTACCACCTGCTGGCGCGCGGCGCGCTCGAGGTCGTGATCGAATCCAACGTCAACATCCTCGACATCGCCGCGCTCACGGTGATCGTGCGCGAGGCGGGCGGCAGCTTCACCGATCTCGAAGGCAGCGCGGTCGGGCTCGCGACCACCAGCGTGCTCGCCACCAACGGACATCTGCACCCGGCGGTGCTCGGGATCCTGACGACGCAGGGTTAGCGCCTGCCGGTGGATTACGCGGTTACAAACACCCGCCGGCCGTCCTGATCGAGCTGCATCATCGGTGCGAGGTAGAGCTCGCTCAAGGTCGCGGCCGTGAGCGCCTCGTTCACCGCGCCGAGCGTCCAGCGGCCGTCGCCGTGCAGCAGCAGCACCCGGTCGGCGAAGCGCGCGGCGAGTGTCGGATCGTGCAGCGTCGTGATGACCGTGCGGCCGGAGCGCGCGAGCTCGCGGAACAGCCCGAGCACCACCAGCTGGTGATGGGGATCGAGGTGGTTGGTCGGCTCGTCGAGCAGGAATATGGCGGGCTGCTGCGCCAGCAGTGCCGCCACCGCCACGCGCCGCTGCTCGCCTCCCGAGAGCGTGTCGGTGCGGCGCCCGGCAAAGTCGCCCATGTCGACCGCCGCGAGCGCTGCGTGCGCCAGGCGCTCGTCTTCGGCCGTCTCCCACTGCCACAGCGCCAGATGCGGGTGGCGGCCGATCAGCACGGTCTCGATCGCCGTGGTGACGAAGGCATCCTCGAGATCCTGGGGCAGGAGCCCAAGGCGCAGTGCGATGGTGCGGCGCTTGAGCGCTGCGAGCGGCACGCCGTCGAGCGCCACGTCCCCGGCCGCGGGCTCGCGCAGGCCCGCGAGCGTGTGCAGCGTCAGCGTCTTGCCCGAGCCGTTGCGACCGAGGATCGCGACCAGCTCGCCGGGCGAGAATTCGACCGACACTGCGCGCACCAGCTCGCGCGCCCCGGCGTGCACGCTCACCGCGCGTGCGGCGAGCCGCGTGCCGGTGACCGGTCGCGCTGGCGCGCCGTTGCCGCTCTTCAGGGGTGCGTCCAACGGATCTCCAGCGCGGTGGCGGCTCCCACCACGACGCTCTTCAGGCTGCGCGGCATCTCCGACTCCTGCGGGCCCAGGGCGCGGCGCACCGCCATGATCTCCGCCTCGGCCTGCGGGTAGAGCGGCTGCTGCGCGGGATCACCGTAGCCGATCGGGTAGACCGGCTCGCCGCTGACCAGATCGTACTTGTCGGTCGCGCCCACTGTGTGCATGAGCTCGTGGGCGATCACGATGTCGTTGCTGCCGGTCATCGCGCCGGTCGCGAAGGCATGCACGACGCCGACCAGCCCTTTCTGCAGCCCGTGCGAGTCGGGCGCGCGCTCGAGGGTCGCGGGGTCGTGATAGAGAACGAACAGGCGGATTCGCGGCGGCACGCGCCCTGCCGAGCTGCCCGCGTGCGCGGCGAACCAGCGCAGCCTGAGGCTCCACCAGGCGACGCCCGCGGGGCCTGCGCCCGGCGCGAGCTCCGGCGGGAGCTCGTTCCCCTGGCTGTAGAGCTCGACGTGCACCGGCTCATCGACCCGCACGCCGTAGCGGTGCGCCTCGCGCGCGAAGAAGCTCTCGATGGGCACGAAGTCCTCGCGCTTGAGTGCCTCGATGTAGCCCTGCGCGACGCGGCTGCCGTCGGCGTTGAGCGGGAAGATCCCTACCCAGAGCGTCTGCTGCCAGCTCTGGGTGTGCACGCGCTCGAGCAACTGCTCGAGCGCGACCGCGCCGAGCACCAGCAGCAGAGCGAGGATGCGGATGTTTCTCCACACCTTCAGAGACGCAGCCCGTGCGCCGCGTGCGGGCGGCGACCACGCATCAGGGCTGCAGCCGCGTGACCTGCCACGGACTCGCCTCGAAGGCGGCGCCGGAGGCGGCCTTGAGCGTGCGGCTCCAGCGCGCGCGGTCGTGGATGCGGCCCTGGCTGCCCTCGACCCACAACTCGACCGCATCCGCCCACAGCCGATAGCCGCCCCAGTGCGGCGGGCGGGGCACCTCGACCTTCAGGTTCTCATCCACGCCGGGGGTTCCGGGGATCGGAGTGCCGAAGCGCTGCGCGGCGGCGGCCACGGCGCGCTCGAGCGCGGCGCGCGAGGGCACGGGCTCGCTCTGCGCGCTCGCCCAGGCGCCGACGCGCTTGTCCCAGGAGCGCGAGGCGAAATAGGCATCGCTTTCGGCCGCGGGGCTGTGCAGCACCACGCCCTCGAGGCGCACCTGCCGGCCGAGCGCATCCCAGTGCAGCACCGCGGCGGCGCGCGGATTGTCGGTGAGCTGCCGGCCCTTGCTCGACTGATAGTTGGTGTAGAACACCACGTACCCCGGCTGCGGCACGATGTCGCGGCAGAGCACCACGCGTGCCGACGGACGCCCGTCCGGGGTGGAGGTGGCGAGTACCATGGCGTTGGCGTTCGGCTGGCGGCGCGCGGCCCAGGCGTCCGCGAGCCAGCGCGCGACGACGCGCAGCGGCTCGGCGGGCAGCGGCTCGGGCAGGAGTTCGGTTGACTCACCCATGGTAGGCTCGCCGCATGATACCGCTCTCGCGTATCGCGGGCCGCATCCTCAGATGGGTGGGACTCGTGGCCGGGAGTCTCGCCCTGATCGCGCTGTTGCTCTTTGGCGTGGTCTTCACCATCAACTGGCGCGATGAGCCGCTCACACCGCAGGCGCGCGCCCTGCTTACGCCGCCGCCGAACCCGTTGCAGCCCGACGACAACATCTATCTCGCCATGGCCGGGTTCACCGCGCCGTCCGGGGCATCGGTAATCGCAGCGGGACAGGCGCGCATCGAGCACTACAACGAGCATCTCGAGGCGGTGCTGCACGATCCGTCGCCACAGGCGATCGACTCTCTGACGCTGCAGCACCCGCGCGTGCTCGAGTTCCAGGGTCAGGCGGAGTTCGTTAAGCCGCTGTCCGGCTCGCTGTGGGAGGAGGTGCCCCCGCACCGCGAGCAGATCGAGGCGCTCGCCGTGCAGAACGGCGAGCTCTATCAGCGCTATCTCGCGCTCTACCGTCTGCCCGGCTACTTCGAGACCGCGCGTCCGAGCTATCTGGCGCCGGCCATCTTCGTGCCCACCGAGGTGCGCTATCTGTTCCTCGAGGCGACGGTGCTGCGGCTGCGCGGCGGCAGCGCGCGCGAGCAGCGCGCGGCGCTCGATGATCTGATCGCCGACATCGGGCTGTGGCGGCGCGTGCTCACGGGACAGGGGCTGCTGATCTCGAAGATGCTGGCGCTCGCTTACCTCGAGTCCGACTATCTGGTGCTCGCCGACATGATCGCGGACCCGCGGTCCGCCGTGCCCGTCGGTCCCGACGACGCGGACAACGCCGCGCCGCTGTTCGCGCTCGGGGACTTCGACCTCACCTCGGCGTTCGCCGCGGAGTTTCGCGTGCAGGCATCGCTGCTGGAGCAGACGCAGTATCTCTACACGATCGGGTGGAACCCGGAGCCGGCGCGCACCGGGGCGCCGCGCAGCTGGACCGATCGCCTGGGTGCCGAGGTCAGCGGGCACTTCTTCAAGCTCAACGCGACGGTGAATCTGTTCGCCGCTCAGGCGGGTCGGCTGATGAGTGTCACGCCGGGCCCCGAAGTTGCCGCTGCAGACCGCAAGCTCGCCGACTCGAGCCTTTCGGCCTGGAGCCTCCTCGGGGCCTACAACCCGATCGGCAGGCTGCTCGCCGGCATCGCAGCCCCCGCGGGTGTCACGTACCCGCTGCGTGCCTGGGATGCGGCGGCGCTGCAGCGCCTGGTGCGCGCGGGCTACGAGATCCGCCGCCAGCGCATCGCCCCGGCCGACATTCCGGCCTTTCTCACCCAGCATCCCGAGTGGTCGACACATCCGGGCGACGGACGCCCGTTTCTCTGGCTGCCGGAGAGCAGCGAGATCCGGGTGCAGACCATCGGCGAGCAGCCGCAGGGCCGGCGCTTCTCGATCCATGTCTGGCAGGCGCCGCCCGCGGGGGGCGCCGCAGATTTACCCGCTTCCCTTGCACCGCCCGCGCCGCCCCGATAGAAAGGAGGCGGATTTCCGCCAGAAGGCACCCGTTCCCATGACCCGTGAGACTGTGACGCTGGAGGAGCTGCGCCAGCGAGTGACCGATATCGACCGCCAGCTGATCGCGCTGGTGGCCGAGCGCAAGGCCGTGAGCGAGGAGGTTGCGCAGGTGAAGCGCGCCACCGGCCGCTCGACCCGTGATTACGAGCGCGAGCGCGAGGTGATTCTGGGCGTGCGCGCCATGGCCGAGGAGCGCGGCGTGTCGCCGGCGCTCGCCGAGCAGCTGCTGCGGCTCCTGATCCGCTCGTCGCTCACCACCCAGGAGCAGGCGAGCGTCGTGGCGCGCGGGGCCGGCACCGGCCGGCGCGCGCTGGTCATCGGTGGCGCCGGCAAGATGGGCGGCTGGTTCGTGAATTTCCTCGCCTCCCAGGGCTTCACGGTCGAGATCGCCGATCCCTCGCAGGCGGGAGCCGGTGCGGCGCGGGTCCCCGACTGGCACAGCACCGACCTCAAGCACGACTTCATCGTGCTCGCGACTCCGCTCGGCGTCACCGACGCCATCCTGCGTGACCTGGCGCTGCGCCGTCCGCCGGGCGTGATCTTCGACGTCGGGTCGCTCAAGTCGCCGCTGCGCGCCGGGCTCATGGCGCTCAAGTCCCACGGCTGCAAGGTCACGTCCGTGCACCCGATGTTCGGCCCGGACACCGAGCTGCTGTCCGGCCGCCACGTCATCTTTGTCGACCTGGGGAACGCCGCCGCGCTGACCGCGGCGCGCGAGCTGTTCTCCTCGACCATGGCCGAGCAGGTGGTCATGAGCCTCGACGACCACGACCGCCTGATCGCCTACGTGCTCGGGCTGTCGCACGCGCTCAACATCGCTTTCTTCACCGCGCTCGCCGAGAGCGGCGAGGCAGCGCCCAAGCTCGCCCGCATGTCGAGCACCACCTTCGATGCCCAGCTCGACGTCGCCGCGCGCGTCGCCCAGGACAGTCCCGAGCTGTATTATGAAATACAGAGTCTCAACGACTACGGCGCCGAGTCGCTCGAGGCGCTCTCGCAGGCGGTTGAGCGGCTGCGCACGGCGGTCCTCTCGCAGGATCACGACACCTTCGTTGCTTTGATGCGCCGCGGGCGCGATTATCTCGAGGACCGGCGCACGGTGACGGAGCGTCGCGCCTGAGGGAACCTAGGATCATGAGCCGACCGAGCACCGGGACGCGCCACAACACGGTCGCCACCGATCCGCTCGAGGCGCTCGAGCGCGAGAACAGTGCGCTGCGCGCGCGCCTCGCCGCGCTCACCGAGGAGGTGGGCCGTAACGACGCGCTGCTGCGCAAGTCGCAGGAGCGCGAGCTCGAGCTGCTGCGTGCCGGCTCGCTGGCGCAGCTGTTCGAGCGGCTGCTGATCGGGCTGAAGACCTCCTACCAGCTCGACGGCGTCATGCTGGTGCTCAACGATCCGCAACACGAGATCCGCCACCTGATCTCGGGCGATGACGTGGCGCATGGGCCGCAGGCGGGTGTGATGTTCGTCGACGCGCTCATGACCGTGGCGCCGCAGCTGGCCGGGCTCGAGCGGCCGTGGCTCGGGCCCTACCGGCGCGCCGACCACGAGCTGCTGCTCCCCGGAGCCGACCATCCCGCGAGCCTGGCGCTCATTCCGCTGCGCCGGCACGAGGAGCTCGACGGTGTGCTGGTGTTCACCAGCAACGACGCGCAGCGCTTCACCCGGGAGCTCGCCAGCGATTTCCTCGCGCACCTGGGCCTGGTGGCGGCGATCTGCGTGGAGAACGCCGTCAACCGGGCGCGCCTGCTGCGCAGCGGGCTCACCGATTTCCTCACCGGCTTTCACAACCGCCGCTACCTGCACGCCCGGCTGCGCGAGGAGCTGGCGCGCGCACAGCGCGCGCGGCTGCCGATCGTGTGCCTGATGATCGACGTCGATCACTTCAAGCGCATCAATGACCAGTACGGACATCTCGCCGGCGACGCGGTATTGCGCGAGGTGGCGCAGCGCATCGATGCCGAGATGCGCATCAGCGACACCGGCGCGCGCTTCGGCGGCGACGAATTCGCCATGGTACTGTCGCAGGCCGACATCGCCGACGGCGAGAGGGTCGCCAAGCGGGTGCTGAGCGCGGTGCGGGCGCAGCCCATCCCGGTCGGCAGCGGCGCCAACGACCCGAGCGAGACGGTGACGCTCTCGATCGGCGTCGCCGCCGCGAATCCGGGCCCGGGTCCGCACGACTACAAGGCGCTTGCCGAGCGGCTGATCGCCGAGGCCGATGCGGCGCTCTACCGTGCCAAGAGCGCCGGACGCAACCGCGTCGCGACCTCGCCGAACATCGTCCTCTAGAAAGGCGACCAGGCGTTTTCACGGCGCGAGGCCAGCGGCTGCGCACGGCGAGCCGGAGCTCGCTTGGGTGAGCTGCACCCTCGGGACCCCCGGCGTGCGTATTTCCTCACGGAAGCACACCGAACCGGAGGCCCGTATGAACGCCCCTCGCAAGCCTGCCCGACTGCTCGCCGTGGCGGCCGTCTGCCTGACGTTGCCCCTGCTCGCCACCGCGGAGAGCCCGCAGCTCAAGCTGCCGTCGTTCGCGGACCTGAAGGAGCACGCGACCGAGTCGGTCGACCTCAAGCTCGGCTGGATGCCGCTGCACCTGGTCGGCTGGCTCATCGACGACGGCGACCCCGACAGCGCCGAGGTCAGGAAGACGCTGCAGGGATTGAAGTCGGTGCAGATCCGCAGCTTCCAGTTCAGCGCCGACTACAGCTATCCGCAGGCAGAGATCGATCAGCTCCGGGCGCAGCTCTCGTCCCCCGGCTGGAGTCAGCTGGCGCAGGTGCGCCAGCGCGGTGATGAGACGGGAAAGAACCGGGAGAATGTCGACATCTACGTCGCGGTCGAGGATAAGAAGCTGAAGGGACTCGTCATCATCGCTTGCCAGCCGCGCGAGTTCACCGTGGTCAACATCACCGGCACGATCGACCCCGAGCAGATCGCCGGCCTTCGCAAGACCTTCGTGCATTCGTGAAGCCGGCGTGTGAGCGGGGACGGGCAATGGACCAGTGGCGATTTGCTGACGCAGGCTCTGGCCGGCGAGCGGGCGGCGTTCAGCGCGCTGGTGCGGCAGCATCAGCGCGCGGTGTACAGCCTGGCGCTGCGCATGCTCTCGGACCGTCACGCGGCGGAGGATCTGGCGCAGGAGGTGTTCCTGCAGCTCTATCGCAACCTGTCCGCGGTGAGCTCGGAAGCCCATCTCACCTTCTGGCTCCGCAAAGTGACGCTGCACCGCGCGATCGACCGCCTGCGGCGGGCGCCGCGACTCGAGAGCGCCGCGCCCGCAGAGCTCGCCGCGGCGGTGAGCGAGACGCAGCCGGCCGACCCACTGCTCGAGCGCCGCTTGCGCGCGCTGGTGGGAGAGCTCCCTCCCGCGGCGCGCGCGGTGGTGCTGCTCAGATACCAGGAGGATCTCGATCCCGCGGACATCGCGCGCACGCTCGGGATGCCGCTCAACACGGTGAAGAGTCACTTGAGGCGGTCGCTGGCGCAGTTGCGCGAGCGGCTCGATGAGGCGGCGGATGCGCTGACATGAGTGAGAATCACGCAATCCGGGAACTGGAACGGCGGCTGCGCGCGGCGCTCGAGGCGGTCGATCCGGGCGAGGGTTTCACGCCGCGCCTGATGGCGCGCATCGCAGCCGAGCCGGCGCTGGCCGCGCGTCCGCCGCGCGCCGGGGCGGTGGCGGGCTGGCTCACCTTCGGGCTCGCGGCCTCCGTGGTGCTCGCCGTCCTCATCGCCCATGAGTGGCAGGTGCGCCGCCTCGAGCAGGGGCGCGAAGCGCGCCGCCAGCTGATCGAGGCGCTGCGGGTCACGGACGAGAAGCTCAACCTGGCGTACCGCGCCGTGAATTCCCAGGAGCGCGCGGCCAGCGCGGAACATTCGGGTGCATAGGCTCATGAAGACGTCCTGCTCGAGATGGCGCTGGCTGCTCGCCCCGGTGGCGACCCTGGCGGCGTCCGTGGCGCTCGCGGCCCCGCCCGCAATGCTCAACCTCCCGGATTTCGATGCCCTCGCCGGCAAGGCCACCGAGTCCGTCAACATCTCGCTCGACACCTCGCTCCTCGGGCTGGCGGCGGGCTTCCTCGACTCGAGCAACCCGGACGATGCGGCCACCAAGGAGCTGATCGCCGGTCTCAAGGGCATCTACGTCCGGAGCTTCACCTTCGGCCAGGACTTCGCTTACCCGTCGGCGCAGGTCGATCAAGTGCGCAAGCAGCTCGCCGCCCCGGCCTGGCAGCGGCTGGTCCAGGTGAGCAACTCCAGGGACCGCACCCACGTCGACATCTACGTCTCGGTCGACCGCGGCGTCGCCAACGGGCTCGCGATCATCGCGAGCGAGCCGCGCGAGTTCACCATCGTGAACATCGTCGGCTCGATCGACCTCGCCAAGCTGCACCGCCTGGAAGGCAAGTTCGGCATACCGAAGCTTGACCTGCACCCCGAGGGCAAGGACGCCAAGCCGGACAAGTGAGGCTCGGCGGCGGGCGGCTCACTTCGCGCGCCCGCGCAGGAGCACCACGAACAGCGGCGCGCCGACCAGTGCCATGATTGCGCCGACCGGGAGCTGGCGCGGGCTCGCGACGGTGCGCGCCACGAGGTCGGCGAGTGCGAGCAGCATTCCGCCCGCGAGCGCGGCGCCGGGCGCGACGATGCGGTGATCGCTGGTGCGGAACGCGAGCCGCACCGCGTGCGGCGTGATGAGCCCCACGAAGCCGACCGTGCCGGCGCTCACCACCGCGACGGCGGTGAGGGCGGCGCAGCCGATGAACAGCACCGTGCGCCACGCCTCGAGCGCAAGCCCCACGCTGCGGGCACGCAGCTCCCCGGCCGCGAGCACGTTCAGGGGACGCGCTACCAGCACCGCGGCCACCACGGCGAGCAGCGCCGCCGCCGCGCTCGCCCAGGGCGTCACGGCCCATTCGAGATCCCCGGCGAGCCAGAACACCATGCCACGCACGCGGGAGGTGTCGGCGAGCGCAAGCAGCACGCTCACCAGCGCCCCGCAGGCGCTCGCCAGCACCACGCCGGTGAGCAGCAGGCGCGGCGTGCCGCCGCTGCGTGCGAGCAGGTACACCGTAACCACCGCGGTGAGCGCCCCGCCGATGGCGGCCGACTGCACCGCGAACGCCGCGGCGCCGGCCATCATCGCCAGCAGCGCCCCGACCGCGGCACCGCCGGACACGCCGAGCACATATGGGTCAGCCAGCGGGTTGCGAAACAGCGCCTGCAGCAGCACGCCGGCGAGGGCGAGCAGGCTGCCGACGCCGAAGGCCGCGAGCACGCGCGGCAGCCGGACGGCGAGCAGCACGGTGCGGGTCATCTCGTCCCCCGAGCCGGTGAGCGCCGCGAGCGCGCCGCGCCATCCAAAGCCCGAGCTGCCGGCGAGCAGCGAGACGCAGAACACGCCGGCCGCCAACACCGCGAGCAGTGCGAGGCTGCGCGCGCTCGCCCGCTCGGACGGGCGCGCCTGCGCCAACACCCTCGACTGCTGCGCGTCCGCGGCCATAGGAGCGCTAGACTAGTACGAAAGCTCGCATCGGACATCCTGTCACGATGCTGGCAGCGGCGCGCCAAAGGCGCGGTTTCGGCGCGCCGCTCGCCGCCTGCGGCGGCGGACACATCCATGCGTCTGGAGGCTCACGGCGAGCGCGCCTTGTGGCAGACTCGCCTTCAATCATGAGCGACGTCATCGATCCGGACGGTTTTCGTGCCAACGTCGGGATCGTCCTGATGTATGGCCAGAAACTGTTCCTCGGGCGCCGCAGCGGCGGGCGCGGCTGGCAGTTTCCGCAAGGCGGCATGCGCCAGGGCGAGACACCCGAGGAGGCCGTGTTCCGCGAGCTCGACGAGGAGATCGGCGTCGAGCGCGACGGCGTCGAGCTGCTCGGCTCGACCAGCGAGTGGCTGCGCTACCGGCTGCCGCCGCGCTACATCCGTCGCAACCAGCAGCCGCTCTGTGTCGGGCAGCGGCAGCGCTGGTTTCTGCTGCGCCTCACCGCCGCTGAGGTGAAGTTTGATTTCCGGCGCACCGCGGAGCCGGAGTTCGACCGCTGGCGGTGGGCTTCCTGGTGGGAGCCGGTGCGGGAGGTGATCTACTTCAAGCGCCCGGTGTATGCGAGCGCGCTGACCGAGCTCGCCGCGATCGCTTTCCCGGACGGCGACAGCCCGCCGCTCCCCAGCTGGTGGGATAAGGTCCTTGCGCCGGGCGGGCGGGCGGCGGCCTCCGCCTCGCAGTAGATGCGACCGCTCAGCTTCATCCGTGCGATCTTCGGCAAGGGCGATGGCGTGCCGCAGGTCGTGCATCGCCACTCGCCGGCGCGCCGCATCCTGGTCGGCTTCCTCGTCACGCTGACCGGTGTCTTCGGTCTGTACGTGGTCTACGAGCTCGGCCGCTACGACGCCGGCTACGACCGCCAGGCGGTCGGGCAGCAGCGCACCGAGCTCGAGGTGCAGATCGAGCACCTCGAGGCCGAGAACCGCGGGCTGCGCACCCAGCTCGCGGAGCTCGACACGATCCGCCTGGGCCGGGCGCGCGAGCAGGCGGAGGTGGCGCGCGCGCTGGGGGATCTGCAGGCGCAGGTCGCCAAGCAGTCGCAGGAGCTCGCCTTCTATCGCGGCGTGGTGGCGCAGGGCGCGGCGAATCTCGGCCTGAAGATCGAGGACCTGCGGATCACGGCCGCGCCGCGCCCCGATGTCTACGTGGCGCACCTCGCCCTGGTCCGTTCCGGGCGCGCGGAGACGGCCGCGGCCGGGACGCTGCTGCTGAGCGTCGATGGCGAGCTCGCGGGCGGGGAGAAGACGCTCGACCTCGCGGCCCTCACCGGCGGCCGCCAGCAGACGCTGCGCTACAACTTTCGCTATTTCCAGGATTTCGACCAGGAGCTGAGCCTGCCGGCCGGCTTCAAGCCCGCGCACCTGGTGGTGGAGGTGCATTCGAGCCGCGGAGATGTGACGCCGCTCTCGCAGACCTTCCTGTGGAGCATCGAGGCCTCGCCGTAGAATAGCGGTCCATCGGAGGCAGCCATGTTCAGCCGTGATTCCCGCCCGCCCCACATCGATACCCTGATCGGCAAGGGCGTGCGCGTCGAGGGCGACATCGATTTCCTCGGCGGCATGCACCTCGACGGCGCGATCGCCGGCAACGTGCGCTCGAACGCGGCGCCCGGCGCGACGCTCTCGGTGAGCGAGAGCGGCTCGATCGAGGGCTCGGTCGAGGTGCCCAACGTGATTCTCCAGGGCCAGGTGCGCGGCGACATTCACGCCGCCGAGCGCGTGGTGCTCGGAGCCACGGCGCGGGTCGAGGGCGACGTCTACTACGGTGTCATCGAGATGACGCTCGGCGCGCAGATCACGGGCAAGCTGGTGCGCCTCGCGCCCGCCACCCCCGCCGAGGCCGCGGCCAAGGGTTGAGAAGCGCGCCGCAAGACCCTATTGAGGGGGTTAACGATGCCCGGACGTGACAGCGGGACGCGGGCCTTTGACTAGAGTCCGCGCCCGCTTCTAGACTGACTCCTGTAAGGAGATTATGACCACCACCGACACTCTGCAGGACGCTCCTCCCGCGCTGCTGTTCACCGATGCCGCGGCCCGCAAGGTCGGAGATCTGATTCGCGGTGAGGGCAACCCGAAGCTCATGCTGCGCGTGTTCGTGCAGGGCGGCGGCTGCTCGGGTCTGCAGTACGGCTTCGAGTTCGACGAGCAGCTGCAGGAAGGCGACACCTGTATCGAGAACCTCGGCGTGAAGCTGATCGTCGACCCGATGAGCGTCCAGTACCTGACGGGCGCCGAGATCGACTACCGCGAGGGGCTCGATGGCGCGCAGTTCGTCATCCGCAATCCCAACGCGACCACCACCTGCGGTTGCGGGTCGTCTTTTGCGGCCTGACGCGTGCGCGTCCCCGCCGCCGTAACCGCCCGACTCGCCGAAGCCAAATCCGCCGCCCGCGCCGCGCTGCGCCCGGTCCCCGACGTCCTGGCGGCGGTCGACTTGGGGTCCAACAGCTTCCACATGGTGGTGGCGCGCTACTCGCACGGCCAGCTCGTCATCATCGATCGCCTGCGCGAGATGGTGCGCCTCGCCGCCGGGGTCGAGGAGAGCGGACGGATCGACAAGGACGTGGCGGCGCGGGCACTCGCTTGCCTCGAGCGCTTCGGGCAGCGCCTGCGCGACATGCACGCCGACAGCGTGCGTGTCGTCGGCACCAACGCGCTGCGCATGGCACACCGCAAGCAGGCGTTCCTCGAGCGCGCACGCGAGGCGCTCGGCCACCCGATCGAGATCATCGCCGGCATGGAGGAGGCGCGCCTCATCTACTCGGGCGTCGCGCACACCATGCCGAACGAGCCCGGCCCCCGCCTGGTGGTCGACATCGGCGGCGGCAGCACCGAGCTCATCATCGGCGAGGAGCTGACCCCGTTCGAGCTCGAGAGCCTGCAGATGGGCTGCGTATCCTTGAGCGAGCGCTTCTTCCGCGACGGTAAGATCTCCGCCAAGCGCTTCGAGCGCGCGCGGCTCGCTGCACGCCTCGAGCTCGAGCCGGTGCAGGCCGCGTTCCGCACACGCGGCTGGGCCACCTGCGCCGGCAGCTCCGGCACCGTGCGCGCGATCGGCGAGGTGATCCGCGCGCTCGAGCCCGCCTCGGCCTCGATAACGCCGGCGGGCATTGCCCGTGCGATCGAGTACTGCGTCGACGCCGGCAACACCCGCGAGCTGACGCTCGAGCCGATCACCGAGGACCGCCGCCCGGTGTTCCCCGGTGGGCTCGCGATCCTTGCCGAGGTCTTCAGCGTGCTCGACATCAAGGACATGAAGATCGCCGAGGGGGCGATGCGCGAGGGACTGCTGTACGACATGCTCGGCCGCTTCCGCCGCGAGGACGCGCGCGAGCGCACCGTGCGCGCCATGCAGCAGCGCTATCACGTCGACGCGAGCCAGGCCGAGCGGGTCGAGGCCACGGTGTGCGACTTCTTCGAGCAGACGCATGAGAGCTGGAAGCTCGAGCAGCCGCTCGCGCACCTGGCGCTCAAGTGGGCCGCGCGGCTGCACGAGATCGGGCTCGACGTCTCGCACTCCGGCTATCACCGCCACGGCGCCTACCTGCTCGAGAACGCCGACATGCCGGGATTCCCGCGCGAGGAGCAGCGGCTGCTCGCGCGCCTGGTCGGCGCGCACCGCCGCAAGCTCGCGCTCGACGGCGTCGAGGAGCTGGTGCCGCCGTGGGACCGGCAGGCCGTCTATCTCATCCTGCTGTTGCGGCTCGCGGTGCTGCTGCACCGGGGACGGAGCGCCACCGCACTGCCGCCGATCGAGCTGTCGGTGACGCCGCGCTCGGTCGAAGTACACTTCCCGGCGCGCTGGCTCAAGGACCATCCGCTCACGTCGGCGGATCTGCAGCAGGAAGTCGATTACCTGCGCGGCGGCGGCTATCGGCTGCGGGTGTTCGGTGGGGGCTGAGACCGGGTCCGGCGAGTCGCTTTGACTCCTCGAATCGTCCTGATGGGGCCTCGGACTGGGCATGGCCGGCATCGTGTTCGCAGCTTTGTATCAGGACGAGATTCTGCCGCCCATCGCAGACAAGCTGCTGCTGGCGTTCACGCTGATCTTTTGGTTCGGCTTCGTGACCGAGTTCTACCACGGGGCGCAGCTGCAGCAGATGCCGATGTTCGCCGCTCTGTTGGCGACCGCGGGAACCGTGTACGTCGCTGCGGTCCTGGTGACCAGTTGCGCGATCGTCTCCGCGGCGACGCTCCTCGAGCGCCTCCCGAATCGCGAAGCGCGAGTCGCGGAGCCGGCCGCGCCGCCGCCCGTGAGCCGCGCGCGGCGCGAGTGAGCCGAGTCGAGTCGGTGCGCTAGACTGCCGCGCCCGGTCCCGCCGCGTAGGCGGCCAGCAGCTCCATCTGGGCATTGACCGCTTTGGCATCCCCGCGCCGGATGCGCTCGTAGCTGCCGTCGGGCCTGAGCTGCCAGGCCTGGCTGTTGTCGTTGAGGCAGACGTTGAGGTCGCGCTGGATGCGCTCCTCCTGGGCCTTGTGGCGGATCGGGAAGGCGACCTCCACGCGGCGGAAGAAATTGCGCTCCATCCAGTCGGCGCTCGCGCAGTAGAGCTCGGGCTTGCCGCCGTTCTCGTAATAGAAGACGCGTGAGTGCTCGAGAAAGCGCCCGACGATCGAGCGCACGGTGATGTTCTCCGAGACCCCGGGCACGCCCGGGCGCAGCGCGCACACACCGCGCACGATGAGATCGATCTTTACTCCGGCGCAGGAAGCACGATACAGCGCCTCGATCGACTCGGGATCGACCAACGCGTTCATCTTGGCCATGATGCGTGCCGGGTGGCCGGCACGCGCGTGCTCGGTCTCACGCGCTATCTTGCCGAGCACCATGTCATGCATGCCGAAGGGTGACTGCGTCAGGCGGTTCAGCTTCGGGGTCTGCGTGAGGCTGGTGAGCTGCAGGAACAGCTCATGCACGTCCTGGCCGATCTCGTCGTCGCAGGTGAACAGTCCGTAATCGGTGTACTGGCGCGCGGTGCGCGGGTGGTAGTTGCCGGTGCCCAGATGACAGTAGCGGCGGATGCCGCCCTGCTCGCGGCGCACGACCAGCAGCAGCTTGGCGTGCGTCTTGTAACCCACGACGCCGTACATGACGTGCGCGCCCGCCTCCTGCAGGCGGTTGGAGAGCTCGATGTTGGCTTCCTCGTCGAAGCGCGCGCGCAGCTCGACGATCACCGTCACGTCCTTGCCGGCATTCGCCGCCGCCACCAGCGCATCGACCAGCGGCGAATCGTGGCCGGCGCGGTAGAGAGTCTGCTTGATCGCGAGCACCTGGGGGTCGGCCGCAGCCTGGCGCAGGAAATCCATGACCGGCGCGAAGCTCTGATAGGGGTGATGGAGCAGCAGGTCCTTCTGGCGGATGACCGCGAACAGGTCGGTCGCTCCGGCGAGCCGCTTCGGCAGGCCCGGCGTGAAGATCGGGTACTTGAGATCCGGCCGCTGCACCAGGTCGTACACCGCCGTGAGGCGGTTCAGGTTGACGGGCCCCGGCACATAGTAGGTGTCGAGCCCGTTCGAGCCGAACTGTGCGTGCAGGAACTTCACCATGTCGTCCGGGCACTCGCTCGCGACCTCGAGCCGTACCGCCGCGCCGTAGCGGCGGTGAATCAGCTCGCCCTCGAGCGCGCGCCGCAGGTCGTCGATCTCTTCCTCGTCGACGAACAGGTCGCTGTTGCGGGTGACCCGGAACTGGTAGCAGCCGATCACCTGTATGCCGGTGAAGAGCTTCGGCACGAAAGTCTGCACGATGGTCGAGAGCAGCACGCAGGCCCGCCCGCTCTCCTCCTGCGGCAGCGGCACCACGCGCGGCAGCGAGCGCGGCGCCTGCACGATGGCGAGCTCGCTGTTGCGGTTGAAGGCGTCCTTGCCCTCGAGGCGGACGATGAAGTTCAGGCTCTTGTTCTGGATGCGGGGGAAGGGGCGCGAGGGATCGAGCCCGAGCGGCGAGAGCACCGGCTCGACCTCGCGCTCGAAGTACTGCTCGAGCCACTGGTAAGCGGCCGGGCTCCAGTCCTTGCGCTCGAGCAGCGGCGCCCCTTCCCGGGCGAGCGACGGGAGCAGCAGGTCATTGAGGCAGCCGTACTGGTCGGCCACGAGCCGCGTGGCGCGGTCATGGATCGCCGCGAGCTGCTCCGGGATCGACATGCCGTCAGGGGCGAGCTGGCCGCCGCCGAGCTCGGTCAACTGCTTCAGGCCCGCGACGCGGATCTCGAAGAACTCATCGAGATTGCTGGAGGAGATGCACAGGAACCGCAGCCGCTCGAGCAGCGGCACCGACTCATCGAGCGCCTGGTCGAGGACGCGCTGGTTGAACTCCAGGAACGAGAGTTCCCGGTTGATGTAGTGCTGCGGTGCCTTGAGATCCGGAGCGTCCATGAACCCCAAAGCATACCAGCCGCGCGCGATGCTTCCGTGAAGAAGCCGGCGGCGGGGGTCTTAGCGGGATACCAGCATCGGCCCCGCCGCCTGGTCAAGCGAGGCGAGCAGCGGGTCGGTATGCGCGTGGAAGTCGGCGCTCAAGACCGGGTTGATGGGCGCGGCGGCGGGAAGAACCACGGTCTGCGGGTTCTTGAACACCCCGTTGACGCGGTATTCGTAGTGCAGATGCGGACCGGTCGCGAGCCCCGTCATGCCCACATAGGCGATGACCGTTCCCTGGGTGACGTGGGTGCCGGGGCGCATGCCATGGGCGAAGCGCGACAGATGCCCGTAAACGGTCGTGATGCTGTGGGTGTGCTGGATCTCGACCAGGTTGCCATAGCCGCCCATCACCCCGGCGAAGCGGATGACGCCGTCGCCGGCGGCGCGTACCGGGGTGCCGATCGGGGCGGCGTAATCGACGCCCTTGTGGGCGCGGATGCGGTTCAGGATCGGGTGCATGCGCGCGGTGTTGAATCCGGAGCTCACGCGGCTGAATTCGAGCGGTGCGCGCAGGAACTCCTTGCGCATGCTGCGCCCATCGGGCGCGTAGTAGCTGGTGACGCCGGCGGGATCGGTGTAGCGCACCGCGCGGTACTCGCGTCCGTGGTTGACGAACGAGGCGGCGAGCACCGGTCCGTCCTTGAGGTAATGGCCGTCGCGCCAGATCTCCTGGTAGGTGACGACGAACGAGTCTCCCGGCCGCACATCGAGCACGAAGTCGACGTCCCAGCCGAAGATGTCGGCGAGCGCCACCGCGGTCTGATCATGGGTGCCCGCGTCCTCGACCGCCTCGAACAGTGAGCTGTAGATCCGTCCGCCGACGGTGCGCGTGCGGGTCTCGAGCGGGTTGTCGACGACGTCGGCCTTGAGGCCGTCGCCGGCCCGTGTGACCTCGAGCGTCTGGGCGTCGTTCAGCCGGCGCTGCAGACCGAAGAGCGCGCCGTCCTTGTGGGTGAAATGCAGCGATTCGCCCGGGTGCAGACTGTCGAGGCGGGCCTTGAGTCCGGGAAGAGCGCGCAGCGTCGTGAGGTCGGCGAGGTTCAGTTTCAGGCGGCGGAAGATACGGTCGAGCGTGTCGTTGCGGCTGACGATGACGTCGATCGAGGAAAGCGCGAGCTGCGCCCCATCGAACCCGGTGGCGCTGGCGAGCCGCATCGGCGGGGTGGCCGTGCCCGCCGGCGCCGCGCCCGGGACGGCAATGGCGCCCGGAGCTGCCCGGGTGTCTGTCGCATTCGCCGCGCTGGATGCTGCGGTGCTCGCCGTGCCGCCAGGGGCGGGGCTCGTCAGGGTGAAGGGGGTGTCAGCCGCAGGGTCTTTAAAAGGATTGAAGGCGGCGGAGTCCGGGGTGTCCGAGGCAGACGGCTCGGCGCTCGCCGTCGCCGGCGAGCGAGTCAGCCCGCCGTTCCACAGTGACCAGGCGACCACGGCGCAGGCGGCCACCTGGAGGAAGAACGCGAACGAGGGCCTCGGGACACGGAAACGTGGTGCCATCGACTAGACTTACGTGAATGTCTTATCAAAAGTTCTAATGGGGGCGAACCGTACCGGGCCGGGAGGCCCCGGTCAACGTAGGTAGAGTGTGCGAGGGCGGACCTTAACGGGTCCATAACGGGGTTCACGGGAAGCGGGATGAATTTCGAGCAACAGATCGCAGAGCTCGTGCGCGGCGCGAGCGAGGTGCTGACGCGGCCGGAGCTGGAGAAGAAGCTCGCGCGCGGCACGCCGCTCAAGGTGAAGGCGGGCTTCGATCCGACGGCGCCGGATCTGCACCTCGGGCATACGGTGCTGCTCAACAAGATGCGCCAGTTCCAGCAGCTCGGCCACGAGGTCACCTTTCTCATCGGCGACTTCACCGGGATGATCGGCGACCCGAGCGGCCGCAACGTCACGCGTCCCGCGCTCACGCTCGCCGAGATCGAGGCCAACGCGCGCACCTACGAGGGCCAGGTCTTCAAGATCCTCGACCGCGAGCGCACCCGCATCGACTTCAACTCGCGCTGGCTGTCGCCGCTCACCGCCGCCGATGTGGTGCGGCTCGCCGCCCACTACACCGTGGCGCGCATGCTCGAGCGCGACGACTTCGCCAAACGCTACAAGGCCGGCCAGCCGATCTCGATCCACGAGTTTCTCTACCCGCTCGCGCAGGGCTACGACTCGGTGGCGATGCACGCCGACGTCGAGCTCGGCGGCACCGACCAGAAATTCAATCTGCTGGTCGGGCGCACGCTGCAGGAGGCCTATGGCCAGGAGCGGCAGGTGGTGATGACGATGCCGCTGCTCGAGGGGACCGACGGCGTGAACAAGATGTCGAAGTCGCTCGGCAACTACATCGGCATCACCGAGGATCCGGACAGCATGTTCGGCAAGGTGATGTCGATCTCGGATGCGCTCATGTGGCGGTACTACGAGCTGCTGTCGTTCCGACCTCTCGGGGAGATCGCGCGTCTGAAGCGCGCGGCGGAGGAAGGCCGCAATCCGCGCGACATCAAGCTCGAGCTCGCCCACGAGATCGTGGCGCGCTTCCACGACGGGGCAGCCGCCGAGCGCGCGCACAAGACCTTCATGTCGCGCGTCAGTGAGAAGGCGGTGCCGCAGGACCTGCCCGTGAAGGTGATCCCGGTGGGGGGAGCGGGTCTGCGCATCGCGAATCTCCTCAAGGAGGCGGGACTCGCGGGCAGTACCTCGGAGGCGAACCGCAAGATCGAGGAGGGCGCGGTCAGGATCGACGGCGTGCGCGTGAGCGATCGGGCGCTCATGCTCAAAGCCGGTGCCGAGCACGTGTTTCAGCTCGGGACCAGGCGCTTTGTCAGGGTGAGGCTCGAGCCGAAGCCCTAGCTGAGGCGGGCCTGGCGGCCCGGAGATGTGACGCCGATCTCACGGAGGGCTCCGCCCCGCCTCTTGGTGCACCCCCGGCGCGGGGCTCATGCCCGGTCAGGGCTTTGAAAGGGGCACTTGAGCCCTCACCTTAGGAGTCCGCCCCGCTTGTGGACGCCCCCTTCCGCCCCGATCCGGCGGTCCCGGGTCTCAGGCGAAGCCCCT
>Ga0335079_10001061_pt1 | contig 31241 bp, 28 predicted proteins | sample Lox_Sample_33_FD_206719 | JGI IMG/M metagenome (GOLD analysis project Ga0335079, IMG submission 206719) | Soil microbial communities from Loxahatchee National Wildlife Refuge, Florida, United States - Lox_Sample_3.3 | ecosystem: Environmental > Terrestrial > Soil > Wetlands | place: USA...
CGAGGAATCTGCTTTCGCTGTCAGCTTAGGAACTGTGGCGAAAAGCAGATTCCTCCTGGGTCGCTTCGCTCCCTCGTCGGAATGACAAGCCTCCGAGGCGCCAGTTCCTGAAGAAAGGCGGCTATACTGTCCGCGAATGAACGACAACTCGAACCCGTTCCCAGCCTCAATGAATCGCCGCACTGCCATGGGCATTATCGGTACCACCAGTCTCGGACTTGCCCTAGGAGGACTGCCCTTGCTCGCCGATGAGTCCGTATCCGATGCCCTTCCGACACTACTTCCGAAGTTCACCGAGAAATCGCGCACGATCTTACGGCGTCTCTTGGCTGACCCCAACTACAGCGGCCAAATTCCAGCCTCCGATGCCACGGCGCTGGCACAGAATGAAGGCGCCAGTGTCGAGAAACTGATGGTCGACCTTCTGCCCTTCGCGCAAAGCTACTCGCGTGCCCCAATTTCTAATTTCTATGTTGGCGTCGTGGTGCGCGGAGCCAGTGGATCGTTGTATACCGGGGCGAATATTGAGATTCCTGGACAGTGCCTCGGGTTTGCGGTGCACGCCGAGCAGTCCGCGCTCTCGAATGCCTATATGCATGTTGAGCAATCCGTGACCGCTCTTGCCGTGGGAGGAGCTCCCTGCGGCCATTGCCGGCAGTTCATTAACGAAATGGCGCCCGACGGAGAAATACAAGTCCTGACTCCGCAAAAGCCGCCGATGAAGCTTTCGGTGCTCCTGCCCGATGCGTTCGGCCCGGCAGCTTTAGGCATGCTGCACGGAGCGTTTCCAGTGAAAACGAATGATTTGCTGCTGACCAGCAACCCGACGGATCCGCTGACGATGGTCGCGCTGGATGCCGCCCGCAAGGCGTATGCGCCGTACAGCAAGTCGCCAGCGGGAGTTGCGATCCAGTCGACGAAAGGCCGCAGCTACAAGGGATCGTATATGGAGAATGTCGCTTTCAATCCTAGCCTTTCGCCGTTTCAGGTTGCGTTGGCCGCGATGATCGCCGCTGGAGAGCCGTATTCCAATGTTTCAGCCGTGACTTTGGTGGAAGTTCCGGGAGCGAAAATCACCCAACAGCCTGTCACCGAAGCGGTACTGGCAGCGATCGCGCCGAAAATAAAGCTGACGGTAGCAGCGGCTCAGGCTTCATGATCCGCGTGGTCGTGATGATTCCCAAACGCGCACCAGAGGGGATGGAATGAAACGCCTTCTTCCGGCAATCGGGTTGTTCTTTCTCGCGCCGTTCATTGCCGAATACCTGCTCGGCGATTTCCCGCTCACCAAACTCGGCTATCTCGTGATTCTGGCGCCCATGTACGGCGGTGGCGCGCTATTGATTCGAGAAGTAGCACGCCGCTCAGGTAAGGGATGGCCGACGATCATCGTGCTCGCCTTCGCCTACGCCGTGCTGGAAGAAGCTTTCACGACACAGACGCTCTTCAATCCGAACTACCTCAAGCTGAACCTGCACCTGCTTGATCATGCGTATATCCCGGCGCTGGGGATAGGGGCATGGTGGACCGTATTTGTGCTGACGCTGCATACGGTTTGGAGTATCTCAACCTCAATCGCATTGATCGAGTCCTGTGTGCCGGATCGGGCCACGTCACCATGGCTCGGTTGGATCGGCTTCACAGTGGTTTCCATTCTTTTTGTACTGGCAGCGATTGCCTCGACCCGCTTTCAAATCAAGCATGACCACTTTCTCGCGACGAAGATGCAGTTTTTACTGTCGGGGATTGTTGTCGTCCTCGCGATCCTGGCTGCGTTCCTGTTGCCCACAGAGCGCGCAGAGACAAGCCAAGCTCCCGCTCCCGCCCCCTTTGCGGTGGGTGCGCTCGCGTTGCTCACCGCGTCGACATTCCTGGTTGTCCCGCCAGCCCTGGGATGGGCCGCGGTAGCGATCTACTTGGCTCTCGATATCGTCGTGATCCTGTCGGTCACAGCTCTTTCGCATCGAGATGGCTGGGACGGACGCCATCGTCTGGCGCTGGCAGCAGGTGCGGCGCTCGCTTACGGCTGGCATGCCTTTCTTCAAAAACCGGTGGACGGCACAACCGGGTGGGTGATTCGCGGCAGCAATGCTGTTTGCTTGCTTATTGTCGTCGCTCTGATTGCGTTCGCGGCAAAACGCCAGACGAGACGGGCAGCTTAACGGGCTAAACCATGCCCTTGCGCAGTTCTTCCAGGGGATACTTCGTCCCGCGCCAGACGATGCCGTCATTCCACAGCGTCAGAATCATCGACCGCAGCAGTGTGTAGATGAAAAGCGCTGTGCTCACAGGATGCAACACGAAGTAATACGGCGGCACGGCGGAACGCAACGACATTCCGATATAGATCAGGAACATCGATCCCAGCGCGACCGCATACGGAAGCCGTGCCCATCCGTGAGCGAGCCAAATTCCGAGAAACGGTCCGAAGTTGAGGAAGGCCAGACCAAACAGAGAAAGCAGTGTCCGCCACAACTGAAACGAAAGCACCGCAAAGAAGTTCTTTGTCAGATTGTTGACGATGCCGAAGGCGCCGTGCGCCCAGCGGATGGAAATCAAATCTCCGCCAAAGACATTTCTTTGCGCGAAACCGGATTTCTTCACCACTTTGCCCAGTTTCATGTCATCAAGCACTTCCATGCGCAGGGCCTGGTAAGTGCCTACAGCATCGTAGACGCGCCGGCGTACCAGATTGAATGCGCCAACACCCATGTGGTCGTCGGTGCTGGGGTCTGCCACTTTCCAAGGACGGTGGCCAAACATGAACATCGTCTGGAAGAACGCGATCATCATGTATTCGCCCGGACGTTTCATGATCATGCGAGGAAAAAGGACGACATGATCGGCGGGTTCGGATTCTGCGTAGGCCAGCGCACGACGCACGGAATCAGGCTTGAAGAGAACATCGGCATCGGTGAAGAGCAGCCACTCGCCAGTCGCAACATTCGCGGCGGTCCACATGGCATGCGTCTTGCCGAGCCAGCCGGGCGGCAGTTGAGCGTGATGAATCACTCGCAAGGTTGGCTGCCCCGCTGCTGGCGAATTTTGCCTGAGCTGGGAGTGTTGGCGAATGCGATCCATGATCTCGCCCGTCCGATCGGTCGAGCGATCGTTCACGGCGATGACTTCGTAATTGTCGTAATCGAGCGAGAGAAGAGTCTTGAGCGCCTGCTCGATCGTTTCTTCTTCATTTCGCGCAGGAACGATGATGGACAGCTTGGGATTTCCGGAGGGCGAAACGGGATTCCGGTCCCATTCGGGCTGAGATACGTCAGCTACCGATGGCATGCCCAGGGCGGCGTCAACGATGCGGGAGAACCATGCCAGAGCAAGGATGATTCCAGCGATCCAATAAAGATAGACCATTAACTTCGCGCGGCTTCCTGTTGTTGACGGAGCGCCTCGCTGCCGTTGATTGCGACCGCCGGGGCGAACTTCATTCCGTAGAAAAGTATGGCCGCCGAAATTCCCATCGCGATTACGGGCAAGACAAATGCAGCTTGCAGCGAGTGCTTGTCAGCTACCCAGCCCATCATAGTCGGCGATGGCACGTCGCCAAGAATGTGAATGATGAAGATGTTCACTGCGATCGCCGTGGCACGGATATGCGCACCAACCGAATTGATGACAGCGGCGTTCAAAGGTGCCGTATTCAGTAGCAGGAAAAATGCGGCTACTCCGATCGCCGGGATCATGAGCGGTCCCTTGTTGAATAGAGCGATAATCATCACGGGGATTCCGAGCAGCATGCTCGTGGCCGAGACGAAATAATACGAACTCTTCATCCTGGGCAGCAGGTAATCGCCCAACCAACCACCGGCCAGCGCGGCGAGTATGCCGTCGATCACAATGATGATGCCGAACAACAAATTTGCTTTTTCCAGAGTGAAATGACGCTCGCTGTAGAGGAACTGCGGAATCCAGACCTGGATTCCGCCTAGCGAATAAGTCATAAACGCCATGCCGAGAGTCGATGTCAGGAAGGCAGGATTGCGAACCAGACCAAGGACGGTGCCGCGTTCGGCTGTTTCTTTCAGCGAGTCGAATTGTCCCCGCGGCGGCTCTTTCAGAAACAACACGGTCAACGCCAACACAAACCCGGGCGCGGCCGCGATGTAAAAAGGAAAGCGCCATCCATGCTGCGGCGCTAGATATCCACCAAGAAGGTATCCCGCAGCCGAACCAACGGGGATGGCCAGATAGAATACGCCCAGTATGCGTCCGCGGACATTCTCGTGAAATAAGTCCGCAACGAACGTTGGGGCGATCGTCACGAACGTAGCCTCGCCAATTCCTACGAGAGTGTGACGGACCAACAGTTCGGTGTAGTTGTGTGTGATCGCGGTCAGCAGCGTGAGGCCACTCCAGAAGATCGCGCCCAGTACGATGATGATCTTGCGTGAGTAGCGATCGGCCAGGGGGCCTACGAAAGGAGCCGCCACCATGTAGAAACCAAGGAAGGCGCTGGTGAGCAGCCCGATTTGCTCTTTTGAAACGTGAAACTCCTCCTGCACAAGCGGCTGCACCGCAAACAGGACGTTGCGGTCCGCATAGTTCAGCAGGTTGAGCGCCGTCAGTACGATGAGCGCAGTTCGTGGATATAGTTTTTCCTGGGACACAGGTTTGGCGAATATAACACGCGGCGATTGCCTCCCTGCACCGCGTCGAAAAGCTTGAACCACAAAGGACCCGAAGTTTCACGAAGGAAATCAGTGCGTTTTCCTTTGTGGACCTTCGTGTCCTTTGTGGTTATTGTTTTTTCGGGCGCGGCCACTTGGCCACGATCGTCGTGGAAATTCCTCCACGCGGACGGAATTCTCCGTGGATCTCGGCCCACACGGGCTTCGCCCACTTCACCACGTCTTCGAGTACTTGATTGACGACGTTCTCCTGGAAGATTCCCAGATTTCGGTAGGACTGGAGATACTCTTTCAGCGACTTCAGTTCGAGACAATCCTTGTCGGGCATGTAGCGGATCTTGAGAACGCCAAAATCGGGCAGCCCAGTTTTCGGACACACAGAGGTGAATTCCGGATCGTCGACGACGATTTCATATCCCGGAAACTGGTTCGGCCATGTTTCGATCTCAGGAAATTTGAAATCGAGGCCGGCGGCTGCGTGCTCAGGCGTATAGCGGGGCGATCTTGGCATGAAGATATTGTATCGGCTCGGCACGTCGGACCGGCGGTTCGAAGGAGAACCAATGCACCCAGCCCGCTTGGGTCCGCATCCAACAAGATACCGTCCTCGAATGCGTCCGCCGATGCCGGGGTGGCCTTCCGGATGGTAAATTACTACTTACAGTAATTCCTGCCGGACCCTGAAAGTCAAACTATTTGGCATTGACAAACAATTCGAGTGCACCGTCCCGACGGCGGTGGATCTGGGCTGCGCTCGCTGTAATTCTTCTACTCATTCTGTATTCCTATCTCCATCAAACTCCTCTCAAAGCTCGGGAGACCACGGTTCAGCGGGGGCCGATCCGCAGCGTGGTATCAACCAATGGCAAGGTTGAACCCATTCAGAATTTTGAAGCGCATGCGCCAATCGCAACCACGGTAAAACGTTTGCTCGTGAAGGAAGGAGACCACGTCCGCAAAGGGCAGCTGCTTCTGGAGCTGGACGACGCGGACATCCGTTCGCAAGCCGCCAAGGCGCAGGCTCAAGTGAAAGCCGCCGCCGCGACTCTTTCCGCCACCAAGAACAGCGGTACACAAGAAGAAGTTCTGACACTGAAAGCCCAGTTATCGAAGGCCCAGGCCGCCCGCGATGTGGCTCAGCGCAATCTCGACGCGCTCAAGCGCCTGCAGCAGCAAGGCGCTGCATCCGAGGGCGAAGTGCGCCAGGCCGAACAAACGCTGCAGAGTGCCCAGGCGGATCTGAATTTGCTGCAGCAAAAATTGAAAGACCGTTACTCGCAGCCGGAACTGGCCAGCACCGAAGCACAAGCGACCGAAGCACAAGCCGCTTATGACAGCGCCGAAGATGCGTTGGGGAAATCCAATGTGCGCGCACAGTTTGACGGAATCGTCTATTCCCTTCCCGTTAAAGCAGGGGCCTTCGTCCAGAGTGGTGACCTGCTTCTTCAGGAAGCCGATCTCAGCCGTATCATCGTGCGCGCGTTCGTGGACGAGCCCGATGTCGGAAGACTTCAGGTCGGGGAGCGCGTCGAAATCACATGGGATGCGATACCAGGGCGAAGCTGGACCGGCACCGTGAATACCGTACCGGCAACGGTTAAGCCCCGGGGATCAAGAAACGTCGGTGAGACCACTTGCATCATCGACAACGGGGATCTGCGGCTGCTTCCGAACATCAACGTGGGTGTCACGATAGTCGTAGCGGAGCACCAGAACGTCCTCACATTGCAGCGCGACGCTCTTCGGATGGACGACACGAAGCCGTACGTGTTTGTCATCACCGACGATCATCTGAAGCGACAGCCGGTACAATTCTCGCTGCAAAACCTGACCCGCGTGGAAATCACGGATGGTCTTTCGGAAGGCGCGAAGGTAGCATTGCCGGCAGATGAGTCGAAGCCGTTAGTCGATGGCGCTACCGTCAAGATTGTGCCGTAATGGGTTTCGCCTGCATCCAAATATAGAGTGCTTTCGCAACATTCAGTTCGGATGAAGCTTCGCCCGATCGCGCTGATCTTGTCGGGTTGCCTGCTGTCCGTAGCGGCGTTCGGCGCTCTTGCCTCTTTGCAGTTAATCGTCGAAGGCCGCGTGGACATTGCTGTTTCCAACCTCGAATTGCAACTCCGGCAGTCCCCGAACGACGCGGGCTCATACAACCTGCTCTGCCGCGCGTATTTCATGATGGACGAGTTTGACCGCGGCGTTTCGAACTGCGAACGCGCTGCCAGTCTTGATCCGCAAAGCAGCACGTATCAACTCTGGCTCGGTCGAACGTACGGCGAAAAAGCGGACCGCTCCAGCTTTGTGACTGCCCCCGGATTGGCGAAGAAGTCGCGCGCTGCCTTTGAGCGCGCCGTCGAACTTGACCCGAAAAACGTGGAAGCACGCATGGATCTGGGGGAATTCTACGCAGAAGCGCCGGGCATGATCGGCGGGGGGAAAGATAAAGCTCGACAGCAAGCCCAGACCTTGATGTCAATCGATCCGGCGATCGGACACTGGGTTCTGGCTCGCATCGCTGAGAAAGAAAAAGATCCGGCCAGGGCCGAGAGCGAGTACCGTACGGAGATTGAAGCGAGCCATGGAGGCGTTCGCGGATGGGTGGATCTGGCCAACTTCCTGATGTATGCCCACCGCTACGATGAGATGGAGCAGGCTTTAGCTCATATGGAAACGGCGCCGATCGATCGGCCCGAATCGCTCATGCATGGCGGCAATCTGACGCTGCGGTCGCAGCGTGGATATCCGCTGGGCGCTCGCCTTCTGCAGCGCTACCTTGCAAGCCGCCTGTGTGAAGAGGGGCCTGCTTTTAAAGCCCACGCGATTCTCGGTGAGATCCTCGCGAAGCAAGGCGACAAGCAGGCCGCAGCACAGGAGTTCCGCGCCGCGCTGGCCTTGTATGGAAATTACACTCGCGCCAAAGAAGATTTGAAGAAACTCGGTCTGTGAGATCCGCGGCCTGTATGGCATCGTTCGGGCGGTGCTGCCCCGGGCCGAACTTCAAAATTCACTCTCCTGTCCTCATTCGACATTTAGAATTTCACTTGCACCCAAATTGTTCATGAGTCATTTGCAGATCGTCTGGAAAGGGACGCAATGAAGACTTCATGCCGGAGTGCGGTTGCCCTGAAATCCCTCTTCACCGTCGTTTTTCTGTCAGCCTCGTTATTGGCTGAACCGATTCCGCTGAAGCGCGTCGTCGAGTTGGCCCTGTCTCATGCGACGGCCGGAGCCGTAGCTGCGGCCGATCAGCAGAAGATGGACGCAACCTACCGCGAACTTCGCAACAGCTATATTCCGCAACTGATGACGGGTGCGGGCCTTGGATATTCGTTCGGCTTTCCCCTGGCACTGGAGGGCTCCGCTCCTTCCCTGTTCAACATCACTGCGCAGTCGGCCCTGTTGAATCCGTCCCTGCGCGCATTCATTGACGCTGCAAAAGCGGACTCAAAGATGGCCTCCCTCAATACGAAAGACCAGCGTGAGGCCATCATTCAGGATGCGGCCCAGAGCTATGCCGAGCTATCGAAGTGGGAAGAACGGCTGGCCAAGCTGCAACAGGTAGAAACCGATGCAAACAGATTCGAAGACTCTGTGAAAGAGCGCGTTAAGGAAGGTGTCGATAGCGAGATCGATGGCACGAAGGCACGGCTCTCTGCGGCCCGAGTTCGGCTGCGAATCGCGGAGGCCCAGGGATCGGCAGACGTATTGCGCGAGCATTTATCCAAACTGACCGGACTGCCAGCGGCAAGTATCCAGACCGACCCGGATTCCTTCCCGGCACCGCCGGCGCCCTCCGAGGCCGAAGTGGCCAGCAATACCTCCGCTGCCACTCCCAGTGTCGAAGCCGCTGTTGAGCATGCCCGCGCCCAATATCTCCGGGCAAAAGGGGAGCATCGCGCCCTCTGGCCCAGCCTGGACTTCGCTGCTCAATACGCGCTGCTTTCAAAATTTAACAATTTTCAGAATTACTACATTCCATCCAGGCCTTGTGTCACGCCCCTGGGCGAGTTCCTTTGTGTGACCAACGCCTTCCAGCAGAACAACGCCACCGTGGGCGTAAGCATCCGATTTCCCATCTTTAATGCGGGGCAGCGCTCACGCGCGCAGGCAGCCGATGCCGACGCTCTGAAGGCGAGCAAGCAGGCGCAGGCGGCGCGCGACAAAGTATCGGAAGAAACTCTCCGCCTGCAGCGATCGGTGGCCCAGATGCAAGCCGCGCACGACGTCGCGCAACTGGAATACGAACTCGCTCAAAAGAACCTGGACGCTACGCAAACACGCATCGACGCCGGGACGGCCAACCTGCACGATCTGGATGACGCTCGATCCCAGCAAAGCGAAAGATTCATCACCTTGCAGGATGTGACGTTTGATCTACAGCGCGCACAGCTGGGCCTGATGCGTTCGACGGGTGAACTGGAGAAGTGGGCCCTGGGAACACACTAGAAGACTGGAAGCAGAAGTCAGAGTTTGCCCTTCAACATTTTTACCACCTGACGGATCGCTTTCTCGTTTCTCCGGTACCATCGCCATTGTCCTTGTTTGTTTGCCTCTACGAGCCCGGCTTTCGTCAGGATGGCCATGTGATGAGAGATGGTCGGCTGCGAGAGCCGGATGCGTTCCTCGATTTCCCCGCCGCACAAGCAAGACGCGGGAACACTCCTTCCAGCTTGTTTCGCCTCTGCGCCGCCCTCGCGTAAGGCCTGAAGAATGCGCCGCCGTGTAGGATCGGCAATGGCGTGTAGAACTTTGTCTAGCGAGACATCCGGATTGGCCATGATGCTTGTAGGAATACCCGGGAAATTGATGGTTGTCAATCTACGTCATTACCAAGCTTTGAAACCTTTCATAGCTTGACGGTGTCCAAATCAACAAAGAACTTTCTGGCAGGATGTATGGGGCTTCTGAACGATTCGCCGGCGGCTCCGGTCTCGCATGCGAGAGCCCGATCCCTGCCTTTTCTTGCAGGGTTCCTTGCGGCAAGCGCAATCGCGGTGTTCATGTTTCGATTGCCTGCGGGGCGGTCGCTTTCCTGGCCCGCACTAATGGGCCTGGCGCTCGAACAAGCATTTGCTCTATCGCTGGTCTCTGCCGTCACCGCTGCAGCCCTGGCGCCATCCCTCCTGTATAAGGATCGTCTGGCATTCGCGCAATTGATCAGGCGCGCGTCGATGGGAGCATTGTGGCTTGCTCCGCTGGCGTTGTTCCTCCGCGAAAACTCGGGCTTGAGCGTCGTCGTCGCGGCTGTACTCTCCGTCACAGTGGCAAAATTTCTCTTTGAGTCCAGACCACTAACCGACACTGGTGAAGAATCGCTTTTGACGTCCCTCCGGGCGGACAACCTCCCTTTGTTCCCCGGTTTTGGGCTTCAAGTCTCGGTGATTGCCGCGCTATCCGTACAAATCGGAATTCTGGCAGGCCTCACGGATCGGTCCGCTACTGGCACGCTACTCATCGCACTTGCATTCACCTTATGGACCTGGACTCATAACCGCTGGAAGTCCGCGTCCGTGCCTATCCTAAAACCTTTCTATTCAAATCCTCTCAGTGCACTGACGCTTGTAATCGTGCTCATGATTGTGGGACTCATGCCGTTTCTGCGGCATGGCAGTGGACACGGACATCTCGTTGCTGCCCATCACTGGTTCTGGCATCGTCCGACGGCGGGCGGACCCAGACGGGAGCAGCCAACCGGTGCGTTAGCTCGCCCGGCACTCGCCGAGATCTCGGGCGGCACGGGCGATCGCGGGATTATCCTCTGGCCGGAAAAGCAAACTGTAACAAAGCTCGTTGCACCGACTCCGGTCATGGCGAATGCCCAGACCAGCCGCGGCAATGCGAATCCTCTCGTGATTCCCTTCGACGGAGTCTATTGGATATTCAAATCGCCCGACATGCAGCCACCCCCGGATTCTCGCCAGGCGCATATCAGTCCAGATATCGTAGAAATCCGCTCGAACGATCGGCGCCCTCTCTCGATCGAGGCATACGATCATCTTGCGAACCTGATTGATCTGGATTGTTGCAGCCGCGTCCAGGTTGCGATCCGCAATGCCGACCGTTATCCCGAGTCCGTTTCGATGGAGTTAGTGCTGATGAACACTACTCTTCCGTACAAGCCTTCGGTGTCGCTGGGAAGGATGTCGGTCAACTCAACGCCGGCATGGAATCTCTATGAAGACAAACATCCGACGATTAACGAGACGCTCAGCTTTGCGGTTCCTTCACAGAGATTGCTCCGCGCTTTTGATGAAGTGAAAATCGTTTTTCGGTTGGATCAGGCGCGGGCTGACACGGGCGCACGCATCGCCATCGATCATTTCGTCCTGGTTCCGCGTGGGTTGTAGGAGATCTATCTCTTCACGATGGGGCTGTAGCCATCCCCGACCAATTTCGTACGCATGGCCTCGGCATCTTTGATATCGGCGTACGGTCCCAGTTGGACGTGGAACAACTTGTCACTGGCCGCTCCTGAGGCGACAAACGCTGGGTAATCTTTCTTTTTGAGCGCATCAACGAGCGCATCACCATCTTCCTGTTTGCTGACAGCAGCCACTTGTACGAAGTAGCTGGAAGAGGACGGAAGGGTTGTGGATGGATCTGCCGGCGCCGGTTGATTGGTGGCTGTGGGTGCAGGCGTCGCCGGCGCCGATGTGGTGTCGGTTTTGTTTGCAGCGGGCGATAATTCCGGGCTCGCATCTTTCTGCTCGACGTTCTTGTAGAACGTCATCGGCGGGGCGGCGGCGGGGCTGTTCCCTGTTTTCTTGGCATTAGCCGCAGGCTCGGGATTCACCGCTGCGCTGGCGGTCGTAATCGCTGGTTCCGACTTCCGACCCAGCGAGTAGCCCAGCGCAAAAAAGACTGCGCAGACTGCGACCAGCCCAAAGAACAGGAACAGGAGCTTCCCGGTTCCCAATGTGATTTCAGTGTCTTGTGACGAAGCCATAATCCTGCTCCAGTGCGGCGCACAACTCAGTGCTGTTGCCTTACTTCCCGCGCACTGTGCGCGCGGGAGCCGAGCCTCTAACTAAGCCGTCTTGGCGGCCGGCGCTGCTGGCTTGTCATCCCCAGCCTTGCCGAGCAGCTTCTGGATGCCCGAGAAGAAATCCACGGGCACCGGGAACACCACGGTCGTATTTTTTTCGACGCCGATTTCCGTCAAAGTTTGCAGGTAGCGCAACTGCACGCTAACCGGTTCGCTCGACAACAGATGCGCGGCGTCTACCAGTCGCTGTGCTGCCGAGAACTCGCCTTCCGCGTGAATGATCTTCGACCGCTTCTCGCGCTCTGCCTCAGCCTGCTTCGCCATAGCGCGCAGCATCGATTCAGGCATGTCAACTTGCTTCACTTCTACGTTCGTGACCTTCACACCCCACGGCGAGGTGTGCGTATCGAGGATGCTTTGCAGCCGCAAGTTGATCTTGTCCCGGTGCGCGAGAAGTTCGTCCAGTTCCAACTCGCCCAGCACGGAGCGAAGGGTAGTCTGCGCAAACTGCGAGGTCTGATAAACGTAATTCGAAACCTGCACCACAGCCTGCCGCGGTTCGATGACGCGCAGGAAGATCACAGCGTTCACCTTTAAGGTAACGTTGTCCCGCGTGATGATGTCCTGCGGTGGCACTTCCAGAGCCTCCTGCCGCAACGACACGCGCACGATACGGTCGACTGGCGCGAAGACCAGAATTACGCCTGGCCCCTTGGCCACGGGCAGCAAGCGGCCCAAGCGGAAAATCACGCCTCGTTCGTACTCGGCCAGGATCTTGATGGAACTGAGGAAATAAATACCGACGATTACGGCGACGATCATGCCGAAGCTAATCCCAATGCCTTCCACGGACGCCCTCCGTTAGAGTGCGAGAAACACTCCTAACGCGGATTGTATAGCAGTGGGAACGAAGCGGAGGACACTTTGGTGAAGGGACCGTTGCCAGCTTTGATGCGTCGGAACGGAGGGGTTAGCGAGGCACGGTACCGCTAGAATCTACGATCCGGCCCGAGCCATCTGGATGCGGCTCGAATCGACCGGAACGTCCCGCTGAATCTCCATCTCCAGCGATGTGCCAACTTCCAGCTTTAATTCGGGGCCATGCTTCAGCAGCGCCCAAGCCACCCCGCCTGCGAGTCCAGCCAGACCGCCGTAGCGGGCCCCATTGAACCCGCCTGCAGCAGCGCCGCCGATCGTGCCAACTGTTCCGCCGACCGCGGCTCCCTTTGCAGCATCTTCGAGGCGCTTGCCGGTGTCTTTGTCCTGCTGGATCGTCCCTTCCGAGTCTTTCACGCCCTTGTTGTCGGCGCCGGGAGTATTGTCGATCGATCCCGGCAGCATGACCGTGTAACCGCTGGGATAGATCATCGAAGTGAAGTGAATCAGAAGCTCGGCGCGTTTTTTCGAGCGCCCGGCATGCTCGGTGTGCATGATCTTGCCCTGAATATAGGTGCCCGCTGGGATCAAAACGCGCTCATTGACCACGAATGGGAAAACGGTTTCGGCATAAACCGGATCACCCTCGCGGGCATTCTTGGTGGATATGGCCTGCTTCAGGGCGAGCGGAACTTTCGAGCCAGCCGGAATGACGATGGAGTTCGAGTCGCGCGCGGCACCTGCGGTCGCGCTGCTTTGGGGAGACGTCTGGGACGCGGCGTTAGCAGCAGGCTTTCCAGCATCGGCCGCCTGTCCCAAAGCTACGCTCGAAATCAAGAACACAGTCGCAAGTGCTCTCATGCCGCACCTCCCAAGCATTCGATCAATCCGAGACTACCACGCTCTTAGCCGCTAGGATGCGCCCCTGGGTGCGGGAGTTATCCGATTGAAAACGTCACTATTTCTGCTCCGCCTTCAGCTTTTCGATCTTCTCGCGAGCTGCTTTGGCGATGGCTTCTTTGAATTGAGCGTTACCCGGATCGTTCGGCAACTGCTCGAGGCACTTCTGCTCGGTCGCGAGGGCCAGGTCGTTTTGGCCTGCTGCGAGGTATCCGTCGCTCAGGCTATCGTACGTGTTTGCGGACGCCGGGTAGGCCTCCGTGTTTAGCTTGAACAGAGTAATCGCTTCCTGCTTATCGCCGGACTGCAGCCGCGCGTAACCGAGCAGGTTGACGGTAAATTCCGGAAAGACGAAGGCATCCGGGTCCCGCTTGCGGGCTTGGTGAAAAACCTCAGAGGCCTTTTCTGCTCCGCCATGCTCGTTAACCGCGGCCCAAAACTCTGAAGCTGGCGTTCGTCGCGACAGAGTCGAAGCCTTGAGGTTTACCGGTTGGGTCACCAGAGTATCGACGAGAAACGCAACGATCTGCTGGACCAACTCCGGATGTGGTCCAAATATTTCCGTGCCGTGCTTTCCGTCTTTAAATCCCGAAAACTTCGTACGCGGATTGCCTGATAGATCGGCAAACCACTGCATGATCCTGATCGTTGCCGCATCGAATTCATCATCGGCTGCCGCAGCCGTGAAAATCGGCATCTCCGGACGGTGGGCGATGAAGTTGACCCCGGCGATATCAGTGCCTCCTGCCAGCAACACCATTGCCTTGATATCGGGATGGCGCTCAGCGAGTTTGAGCGCGTTGTCCACGCCGCAACTGCCGCCACCTGCGCCGATTCGCGCCTTGTCCACACCAGGCTGCAAGAGGAGAAAATCATAGGCGGCATCGAAGTCACCCGGCCAATGCGCGTTCAACTCGCGGAATACCTCAGGCTTGGTCGGGTCAAATCGCGGCCCGCCGCTCTCTCCGAAGCCGCGGTTGTCGATGGTAAGGGCGTTGATGCCCTGCTTGCTCAGCGCGAGTGCAACCGGCTCCCACGAGATCCGCGTCGTGTTGCACATGTGCAGCAGGATCACGCCGGGCCCGGGCTTGCCCGCGGAAAAGAATGTGGCTTTGAGCTTGGTTCCATCGGCGGCGGAGATGTCGACATCTTTCCGCGACGGCGCTTGGGAGAAGGCCACACTGGAACACACCAGAAGGACCACAGTGAGGAAAGAGCGAAGCATGGAGCGATACCTCCTGCCCGCGAACAGGGGCTCTAAGCGGACAGGATACCGGAACTTTGTGGCCTTTTAAAACGGAGAGGGTGGTGGCTACTTGTAGATCAAATACTTCTCTCTCACCTTCCCGAACCTGCCCAATTCCTCCCGCCAATCTTGGGCGATCCGGCGCGGATCCTGCCCGGCCACGAGCGCATCATAAACGCTCTGATTCACGAGGAGCGCCTGCATCTTCTCAATTTTGAAATCAGGTGCGTACAGCTTGTGCAAAGCCGCCGCGATTTCAATCCCCATCTCCGGACCATCGAATCCGTTGCGGTCAGTAAGTACGACGTTCACTCCCTGACACGCCTGACCGCTGTAGTTGCTCGCCGTCGGCGTGAACGTCGTCGGTACAAAGCGCACGCCCATGATCCCGCGGCCGTTCAGGTAAGCCGCGAGTTCCTTGCTTTTGATCCACGGCGCTCCAACCAGTTCGAACGGTGTGTCGGTTCCGCGTCCAACCGAAACGTTTGTGCCTTCGATCAACGCGACACCGGGATACAGCGCCGCTTCAGTGACACTGCGCAGATTTGGCGACGGATTCACCCAGTCCAGCCCCGTCGAATCGAACCAGTCGCCACGTTGCCAGCCGTCCATCGCGACGACAGTAAGCTTGGCGTTGATGCCGCGTTCGGCGTTAAACATCTTCGCCAGTTCTCCGATCGTCATTCCGTGACGGACGGGAACGCTCCAGTAATTCGTAAAGCTCTCGTGTCCTGAGTCCGCAACCGGACCCTGCACGAACGATCCAGTGATAGGGTTCGGACGGTCGAGCACGATCATCTCGATGCCAGCCTTGGACGCTGACTCGAGGAAATATCCAAGTGTCGTCTCGTATGTGTAGAAACGCGCTCCTGCATCCTGGATATCGAAGACGATCGCATCCAGTGTCCGCAGCACCTCGGCAGGTGGATGGCGCGCCTCATCGGTCGCACCGTAAACGCTGTACACCGGAATGCCGGTGGCGGCGTCTTTGGAATTATTGATATCGGTGGTGTCGAGCGTTCCAGTCACCCCATGCTCGGGACTGAAGATCGCATCAAGTGAAACTCCCGGCGCCTGCGCCAGCACATCGATGGTGCGCTTGCCGGCGGCATCAACTCCGGTCTGATTCGTCACAAGCCCGATGTGCTTCTTTCCTTCGGCGGGCTTCAACACATCAAAGTTGTGATCTTCGAGGACATCGATGCCGCTCTTCACACTTCCATTGCGCGCGCTCATGCGCCGCAATGCACTGTAGGCCTCGTTGTACCCGGTGATGCTCTTTGCACGTACTTCATCCTTTTCACTGGGGTTGAGGTTCAATGATGCCGCCACCTCGGTTGCAACCTTTGTTCGCAATCCGATCGCGTTTCCCTTCCCCCGCGGATGGACCGCGTTGGTCAGCAAAATCACGTAAGAATTTGTCGTCGGATCAATCCAGATGGATGTCCCAGTGAACCCCGTGTGCCCAAACGATCCCATGGGAAACAGATCGCCACGATTGGATGAGAAGGGCGAATCGATATCCCATCCAAATCCGCGCAACACGGGTGCCGACGGTGGCTGCTCCGGTTGCGTCATTTTCTCGACTGTCAGGGCTGAGAGAATTCCGTCTCCGCCATCCAGCAGCGCCTGCGCGAATTTCGCCAGGTCATCTCCGGTGGAAAACAGCCCGGCATGTCCTGCAACTCCACCCATGCGCCGTGCGGTCGGATCATGCACGACTCCGCGCAGCATGTGCTCGTTCTCGTCATATTGTGTGGGAGCGATTCGCGGCCGCCACAATGACGGCGGCACGAATCGCGTGTGCAGCATCTTCAACGGCGCAAAGACGTGCTTCGTCGTATAAACGTCGAGCGGGTCGCCGGAAATTTTTTCGACCATGGCCCCGAGGGTGATGAAGTTGATGTCGCTGTAAACGAACGTAGACCCCGGAGTCTGCTCTGGAGGCATCACGAACGCGAGTTTGTACGCCGTGTCCTTCCCTTCCCATGGAGTGGTCAGGTCGAGATCGGGTGCAAGTCCCGAGTAGTGCGTCATTAACTGCCGCACGGTGATATCGTCCTTGCCATTCTGAGCGAACTCCGGCAAGTACTTCGCTACCGGATCGTTCATCCGCACCTTGCCCTGTTCCATCAACTGCATGACGGCGGTGGTTGTCGCGATCACCTTGGTCAGCGAGGCCAGGTCAAAAATCGTCTCCAGCGTCATTGGCTCATGCTTCGGTTCGAGCGAGCGTTCTCCAAACGCCTTGCGGTAGATGACCTTGCCGTCGTGACCAACAACGAGCACGGCTCCCGGAATATTCCCATCGGTGATCGCCTGGCGAATGATCGCATCCACCCCGCTCAAGCGCACGTCGGAGGTTTGTTGCAACGGGGTTGTTTTCGCCGCGGGTTCAAGCGGATCCTGCACACCGGACGCCACACAAACGGCAGGACGCAACAGCAATATCACGCCTGACAGCACACGTATGCCGAGCCAAAGATGTCGATTCATGTTCGGTTTGAATGAAAACAATTGGATAGTAAGACTTTACACAACGCCAAAGATCCGACTCAAGAAACGAAAGTGTCGAACGTGAATCAGAAAGGTACCTGGACCGATCCGGGGCTGGCTGCGCTTGGCTCAAGCTCGTGGATTCTGCTATAACCCGCTCAGGTCGAAATCCAGGGGGAAGCCGGCAATTCTGAACACTCCATCCAGTCTCGTTCCTCAATTCGACAAGCAAGATCAGGTATTCGCTTCAGCCTTTTCTATCCTCGAGCAAGCCATATGCAACCACGTTTTTCCGGCCGCCGCAGTGGCGGTTAGTCACTCAGGAAGGCTCGTCGCCCTTAAAGGCTTTGGGAGTTTCGTTTACGTTGACGATTCGGGCATCCTGCCGACGAACCCGGAGGTTTCGTCCGATGTTCTTTTTGACCTCGCCTCGCTGACGAAGCCGATCGCCACGACAACGATGGCAATGCTGCTGTACGAGCGCGGTGCTCTTGAACTGGACGCCCCGATCATCGGCACGATGCCGGAGTTCTTTTCAAAATCCGATCCTCGGCGCTCGAACGTTACCTTCCGCATGTTGCTCGCTCATTCCTCCGGCCTGCCTGCGTACGTGAAGCTCTTTCTGAAAGCTCGTTCGCGCGATGAACTACTGCAGGCTGTGTATTCGACTCCGTTGGAAGGAGACCCCGGAACTCGCGCCGAGTACAGCGACATCGGATTCATTCTTCTCTGCGTCGCATTGGAACGCCTTGCTGGCGAGCCCACCGACAGCTTCTGCCGACGAGAAATCTTCGGCCCTCTTGGAATGACAAACACGACCTTCAATCCGCCGACCGGAATCAGGCATGGTATACCTCCGACCGCGGACGAACGGCGTGACGAAGCAATCCGCGAAGAAGCGCCCGGGAAACCGCGCAGCACCTTTCGCAATCGCATCATTCAAGGCGAGGTGCAAGACGAGAATGCGTGGGTCATGGGCGGAGTTGCTGGTCACGCCGGGCTCTTCTCCGACGCGCAGGACGTCGCCCGATTTTCGCAATGCATGCTTCGGGCAGGAGATCCTATCCTGCGCCCGGACACAATCAGCATCTTCACCCGCAAGGAATCGACTCCTGCGGGCAGTTCACGCACACTTGGGTGGGACACGCCTACTCCGCCATCGCAGTCCGGAAAATACTTCGGCCCGAAGTCGTACGGGCATCTCGGCTACACTGGCACCTCATTGTGGATCGATCCCGACCGTCGGCTATCGGTCACGCTGCTGACAAATCGCACCTGGCCCGACTGCTCCAACCCAGCAATCAAACAGGTCCGCCCGAAATTTCACGACGCAGTCGTCGAAGCGCTTGGGCGGTAGCGCTCCGTGTACCTCTCGACCTGCGCCACCATTTAGAATCTACTTTCGCGTTTGTCCCGTTTCCTGAGCGATCGTGCGCAAGAGCCAGGGACATCTGCGACACCTAGAACAGAAAGGGTCCGAATTGTCGTCGACTCCGAAGACTGATCTCCGCCAGCTGTCCACGGAACAAATCCTGCCCGCTGCCCGCAATCTGGACCAGATGTCGTCGCGCGAAATGGTGCGGCTCATCAATCAGGAAGATGCGACGATTGCAGCGGCAGTCGGCCGCGCCCTGCCGCAGGTCGCTCGTGCCGTCGACGTGGTTGCCGACGCTCTGCGCAGTGGCGGACGTTTGATCTACGTCGGAGCTGGTACCAGCGGACGTCTTGGCGCCCTCGACGCCTCGGAGATTCCCCCGACGTTCAATGTCGACCCGCGCCGAGTGCAGTACATCATGGCCGGAGGACCCAAGGCCCTGGGATCTTCCACGGAAGCCAGCGAAGACGACACCCGCTTGGCTCTCGCCGAGATCAAGAAGCGCAAGCCCGGCAAACATGATGTCGTGATCGGCATTGCGACCAGCGGACGTACGCCTTTTACGCTGGCAATTGTCGAATACGCCAAACGGCGCGGCGCCCACACGATCGCGCTCACTTGCAATCCGAACTCTCCGCTCGAACGCGCAGCCGATTTCGGCATCGTGACTGAAGTCGGCCCGGAAGTTCTCGCTGGTTCGTCGCGCATGAAGGCCGGCACCGCACACAAGATGGTCCTGAACATGATCTCGACCGGTGCAATGACGCGCCTCGGCTACGTGTACGGGAACCTGATGGTCAATGTGTGGACGAAGAACGAGAAACTGATCCAGCGCGCCACTCGCATCATCGAACAAGCGACTGCCACCGATCACGAAACCGCCGCTAGAGCGCTAAAGGAAAGCGGAAATCGCACACCGGTAGCGGTTGTGATGCTGGCCGGAGGCGTCAACCGCGCGAAAGCCGTGGCCGCCTTGAAGAGCAGCAAGGGACATGTTCGACAAGCCATAAATAGGGCAGATTTGAAGTGAAGCTTTAACCATCCACGCGATCGCAAAAATCTACCCGTTCACTTATCATTTGCGCATCCCTGTTTTCTGACATAAGATGCCTTCGCTTCTCCCTCCTCCCCTTTTCTCCGGCCCCTACCCGATTTTCTGGCGTACGCGCCATTGCCAAGGAGAATCCGATGTTTTCTAGTGCGTTTCTTCGCCGCTCTGTGGCGGCAAGCCTGTACTTTGCTCTTTCGTTTTGCACCTTCGCCTTCAGCCAAACCTTCACCGTTCTGCACACGTTTCAATGCTCCACCGACGGAGGTGCCCCTTTTTCGGGTCTCGTGCGCGGCAAGGATGGTAATCTCTACGGAACAGCCTCCATTCAAGGCAGTACCCCTGCCGCTGACGGCACGGTCTACAAGGTCACTCCTTCCGGGCAATTCAAAGTGATTCACACCTTTACCGGCGGGAATGACGGCCTAGCTCCTGGCGCCTCCGTGATACAGGATGCAGCCGGAAACCTTTATGGCACGACCTCAAACGGTGGCCCATCGAACGCTGGTGTCGTCTGGAAAATAACTCCGGCGGGTCACGAGAGTGTGATCTACACCTTTACCGCGGGCTCCGACGGCGGTTATCCCTTTTCGGACCTGATACGGGACTCCAAGGGCAATCTGTACGGCACTACGTTCGGCGGAGGCGACGCGGCATGCAGTTCTTATCTCAATGGATGCGGTACGGTTTTCAAGATCGATAACACAGGACACGAAACCGTACTCCACAGCTTTGAGGGCGGGCTCGATGGCGAATATCCATACGCAGGTCTTGTGATGGATTCCGGGCGAAATCTCTACGGGGCCACTGCGTACGATGACGGTGCAGACTTCGAGGGTGGCGGACAAGTTTTCGAGATCGACGGATCAGGAAACAAGACAGTTGTGTACGACTTCACACCCGGCACCAGCGGTGGTGACACCCCAACGACGGATCTCACGTTCGCACCGGGCCACGTGCTATACGGCACCGCCGCCGAAGGCGGCGACATGAACGCGTGTTCTGGTTTCGGCTGCGGCGTCGTGTACCGGATTGACAGCAACAACGTCGCAACCACCATCCACACCTTCGAGGGACAACCCTCCAGCGGCGGCGCTCCAACCGGGCCTCTGGCGCGGGATGCGGCGGGAAATCTGTACGGTGTAACGTTCCGAGGCGGAGCGAACGATCTGGGCGTTGTGTTCAAGCTGGATCCATCTGGCAACGAAACTCTACTTCATTCTTTCACTGGCTCCAGCGATGGATCGGCACCTCACGGCCGTCTATATCTTGACAGCCAAGGGAACATTTATGGAACCGCGAGCGCAAGTGGCTCAGGCTGTGGAACGATTTTTAAGATAACTCCGTAGCCCTGCCGGGAAAGCCTCTCGAATCCCCACCCTTGAATCACGATCAAAGGGTGGGGATTTTCGCGCTGCATTGCCTAAGGAGAATCCGATGTTGTCTAATGCGCTTCCTCGCCGCTCTGCGGCTAGCTTGTATTGCATCCTTGCATTCTGCACTTTCACTTTCAGCCAGACTCTGACCGTTCTTCACACGTTCAACGGGTCCGATGGCGAAAGCCCACTTGGCGGGTTAATTGATGGATCGGATGGGTATTTGTATGGCACCACAGACTTCGGAGGGAAGCGAGGATGTGGCACGGTTTTCAAAATCAGCCTGTCCGGAAAGTTCAAGTCCATCTACAGCTTCGCGGGCGGGAACGACGGATGTGAACCGGGAAGGTCTGTAATCCGTGACGCTGCAGGGAACGTCTATGGGACCACTGAGGCAGGCGGTCCGTTGAACCTCGGAACCGTTTTCAAGGTCGACATCACGGGGCACGAATCCGTGCTGTACGCTTTCACTGGGGAAAGCGATGGTGCATTTCCTGACAACGACCTGGTTCGAGACAAGAATGGCAATCTCTACGGTACGACGATTACAGGAGGAGATGGAGGATGCGGAACTCTTTTCAAAATCGACACAAAGGGGAAAGAATCTGTTTTTTATGCCTTCGTTGGAGACGGGATACATGCATGCGCTCCGACCGGCAGCCCAGTCATAGACTCATCCGGAAACCTGTATGGTCCGGCGCAAGGCGGGGCCTATGCTTCAGGGTATATCTTTAAGATCGATGCGAAGGGTAACTTTACGGACGTCCTCGATTTTGGCCTCTTCCCCAGCGTGAATGGTGCCGACCCGCTCAGCGATCTCACCTTCGGGCCGAGAGGCATCCTCTACGGCACGACTTCGTATGGCGGCGATCTCAGCTGTTCGAGCATCGGTTGTGGGACCGTGTTCGAGATCAGTAACGGTGTTGAGACTGTTCTGCACGCGTTTGGGCCCCCGCCGGCGGATGTGTCGAACGTTAGCGGACCTTTGGACCGGGACTCGGCCGGCAGCCTTTATGGTGCAGCATCTGGCGGCATAGTGAATGCCGGCGCCATATACAAGGTGGACTCTTCTGGCAATGAGACTGTGGTCTATAGTTTCACTGGCGGGAAGGACGGCAGCACTCCGTACGGTCGACTTTATGTAAACTCAACCGGCGCTGTTTTCGGCACAACCCTCTTCGGCGGCAACTCGAACAATGATGGCGTGGTTTTCAAGATTACTCCTTGAATCGCTGCAGGAGGAACCCGCCTTTCGCGCCGCGAGGGCGGGTTCCTTCCCTGATAGTCGAGATCTTCCAGCGCGAGTCACCATCTCAATCTTACCGTCCCTGTACTTCGGTTCCCCTGAAGTCAACCGCCCACTTCCGCAATCCCCATTACAATCGAAGCTGGGAATTCATCCATGGATAAATTTGTCATTCGTGGCGGCGAGCCATTGCTCGGCACCATCCACATCAGCGGCGCGAAGAACGCAGCGCTTCCCTGCATGGCCGCGGCACTGCTCACGGACCAGCCCGTCGTTCTCGAAAACATTCCGCAAGTTCGCGATATCCAGACGACGCGCAACCTGCTAGCCGCGATGGGCGCTGACGTCGAACTCGGGTATGGACGCGCCCATCACCGCACGACAATTCACTGCGCAAATCTCGCGAGTCCTGAAGCCTCCTACGAATTAGTCAAGACGATGCGCGCTTCAACGCTCGTACTCGGCCCGCTGGTGGCCCGCTGCGGACGCGCTCACGTCTCTCTGCCGGGCGGGTGCGCCATTGGCAGCCGTCCCATCGATTTGCACATCAAGGGCCTCGAACGCCTTGGCGCCAAGATCGTGCAGGAGCACGGATACGTCACTGCCAGCGCGGACCGTCTCAAAGGCGCAGAATTTGTCTTCGACAAGATCAGCGTCACCGGCACGGAAGACTTGCTGATGGCCGCGACGCTCGCCGAAGGCGAAACAATCCTGCAGAACTGCGCTCGCGAACCTGAAGTCGCCGACCTCGCCGACCTGCTCAACAAAATGGGAGCCAAGATCGAAGGCGCAGGTACGGCGACGATCCGCATCAAGGGCGTCAGCAAGCTGAAAGGCGCGAAACACCGCATCATTCCTGACCGCATCGAGGCTGGAACATTCATCATCGCCGGCGCGATGACCGGCGGCGATCTCAACATTGCCGGATGCGAGCCCAGGCATCTCGGAGCCGTTCTGAACAAGTTGCACGAGGTGGGAGTGAAGACCAAGGTTGGTGCCGATTCCGTCCGCGTGATGGGCGACAATCCATTCACTGCAGCCGATATGACGACCGAAGAGCATCCCGGCTTTCCCACCGATTGCCAGGCGCAATTCATGGCGCTTGCCACTCAGGCCGAGGGCACCTCGATTATCACGGAAAATATTTTCGAAAACCGGTTCATGCACGCAGGCGAACTGATCCGCATGGGCGCGAACATCAAGATCGAAGGCCGCCGCGCCGTAGTCCGTGGCAAGACTCCGCTGAGTGCCGCGGCAGTGCTGGCGAGCGATCTCCGCGCATCCGCCTCGCTCGTTTTGGCAGCTCTGGTGGCCGATGGCGAAACCATTATTGATCGCGTCTATCACATCGATCGCGGATATGAACGTATCGAAGAGAAGCTGAAAGACGTCGGCGCGCAGATCAAGCGCATGGGCGAGATGTTCCCCAAGAAGGCTGTTGCAGCGAAATAGAACTCCCGGCCTGGACTTACAGGACTGAGTAAACGTCTACATCGTCAGCGGACTCAGACCTGTCTGCACTGCACATTCCTGCACACCGGAAATTTCCCCGCACCCCACTCGAGGACTAGTGCTAGAATCCCCCGCTAAGTCGGTCGACAGCTACGCTGTCCGGAGGTAACGGGCGTGTTTTATTTGAAGTTCTGCGCTTGTCTTTCGCTCCTCGCACTGCCGCTCTGCGCCCAACAACTCCCGCTCGACGAGCATCAACTCGGATCTTACAAGGGCCAAGACACAGCGATCCGTTCGGCTATGGATTACTGCAACGGTCTCGATTCCTTTCTGCAGGACGAACAGCCTCGCATCTTCGCTGAACTCAACCCTGGAGCAGCGACCAAGTCAGAGACTTCTCACTGGACGGAGTTCGCCAGTAAAGACGAATGGGAAACCTCAGGTAAACCATCGCCCGTCGCGTTTGTATGGAAGAAAGATGAAGCCATCGTGCGCGTAACCGTCGTCTCAAGAGCGCAAGCTGGACTACGCCGGCGCGTCGACTACTGCTATGGCGCCGACAACAAGCTCGTACGTATCCGCGCTCTGCCCTTCGCTCCCACGGAATGTGAAGCGCTGTTTCCGTGCCGTCTGATCTTGAACCGCGAGTTCTATGTTGGTGGACGCCATCCAGTCATCACTGATTGGGTTTTCACCGCCGACGGTGCGATCGAGAAGTTGCTGAACGGAAGATTAGTCGACGATTACTTTGACCCAAGCAATTCGCTGACCGCCGACGATCTGCATCTCCCAGCAAGCAACGAACTGCCCTTTAAGTAATGGCTGGTGCGCCGCGACTCAACTCTTAATGGCGCGAGGCCTTGCTTCCCTTTCCGGCGGTTGTTCCAACCTGCCCCAACACGATCCGTGCCACCCCGCTGCGCGCTAACTGCGTAGATCTTCCTTTCACCGTAACGTTCACGGCTGAGGCCGTCACGGACGTAAGATTCCCCAACAGAACAGTTCCGTCGCGCAAAACGACCGTATCCAGAATTAACGGTTTCAAATCAATGTCCACGCTTCCCGGCATCGAGTTCTCAACAATGTTCACCGGCGCGCTGCTGGTCGCGTAACCTTCCTTGCTGAATTCCAGCACGTGCTTCCCAGGGGCGATCGGTACAACCTGCGGTGTGAGGCCGGCGTCCTGAGAATCAACTTTGATGCTGGCACCAGGCGGAACACTGTTGACGTGCATCTTGACCTTCATCGGTTCATCCGAAGGCAGATGCTGCGCCTGCAATTGCATCGTGGCGTACGAACCCATCGCGTGAGCTGTGACTGGAATTTTGGCTTTTTGACCAGCGGCAAGATTGGTAACTTCGAGATATCCCTCGCCCACACGCTTACCACTTTTGTCGAGCAGGTAGAGATAAAAAGACGCCGAAGGAATCGTTTTCGAACTCAGGTTTTCGGCCAGGGCCTCTCCCAGGAGATCGTTTTGGCCCGAGGCCGAATTGACTTGCCGCAACTTGCCGACGGTGAAACGGAGAATCGCGTCCTTACCATCGGGAGGCCATGCCAAGACGGTGTCGGCAGCGAAGGCGCTTCCGAGGATGCACAGCGAGAGGAGTAATGCGAACCAGATTGTCTTACGCATTGTGCCTTTATCTTGCCGGGTTCCAACAGACCTGCACAACCGAAATGCGCCCTGCACTCCGTACTGAAGTGAATGCACCGCTTTACGAAGCACAGTTACTCTCGCGTCAAACTCTCGATGATCGTCTGGTGCTGCGGACATTCCGTCACGAGCGCCCCGCGTTTGGCCATCTCGAAATCGGCAAAGTCGAATCCCGGAGCCACCGTGCATCCGACCAAAGCCCACGATTCCCAGTCCTCGACATGCGATGCGAACCAACACCCAGCCGGCACGACTGCTTGGAAGATCTGCCGCGCCTCCGGATCACTCCCCATCCGGATACAGGAGTATCCGCCCGAAGGATCAATCACGTGAACCAACAAAGGCGAGCCCGCGTAGAAGTGCCAAATCTCATCCGACTTCAGCCGGTGAAACGCCGAGAAGTTCTTTCCTTCGAGTAAAAAATAGATGGCTGTAGAGGCCGCACGATCTCCGGCGAACCCTTTCGGCAGCGCTGCACGGGCAAGCATCATCTCAGCACGGTACGTCTGCCGAAAACATCCGCCCTCGGGGTGGGGCTCCAGATGCAGTTTCTCAATCCAGTACTGCGCGTCATGATCACGCATTTGAGAACTATACCGCGCAGGTGATCTAGAGATCCCGACGGACACGCCTACCCAACCACGTCGGCACTGATTTCGGATTTCGTAACACGCGCTGCACTTTGTGACCGCCGACACAGACGTTTGTTCGCAGCAGCGTTTTACTTCCCCGTGGAGTTGTGAGCGGAGTTTGGCCGAGCCGTTCCCTCCACTTCCCCTCCCGCAACTCCCATTTCACCCGCGACAGGAGGTAGTCCTATGGCCCAAGGGCTTCTCAAAGTACTTGGCACAGTCGACATCACACAATTCTGGTACGAAGGCGAATCGGACGCCGACACAATCAATGTAATGATCGCTCCCGATGCCTTCTTGTTTTCCCCAACCGGCAAACCGCCATTTCACGTCACGCATGTTTTCGACGACGCCCAGGTAAAGGGCACGGGCACGAATCCCGCGGTTCACAACGGGAAAGTGAAAATCCGGCTCGAAGACCTGGACGCAGTGGAACTTCACTATGAAGGCTATCGCCAGGCGTTTGGAGAAACCTGCACTCGCGCACTCCATGACCGTTTGGCAAAATTCGGGGAGAATCCTTTGCGGTGCGAAGTCCGCACTTTCATTGACAAGCCTTCCGACGCTTTCGATACGTACGCGCGCCTGATTGGCAGCGTCGTTATTGTCGACGAAAAGGGAAAAGACCTTCTCAACGTCAACGATTGGCTGTTGACCGCGGGTTGGGCTCTGCCGGCCTTCTACAACTCAGCGTCTGTCGCTGAAATCAAGCATGCGCTTGGCTGCGCGAACCACGCCCACGACGCCCTTGCGGGCATGTGGGGATCGCTCACGAATCAGGTTGAGGAACCCTACCTTAATCTGAAATATCAGCGTCACGGGGCGTTCGATCCTGCTGCGGACATCGGCCCGTTCGTTATTCCAAAGTTTTTCCGGCGGCAGGTCGCGTGGAAACATGATCACGCCTCGGTACCCTCCTTCAAAGCCTATCTGGCCAAAACTCACGACGATGGATGGGTGATGCTGGATAAATTCCTGGCGAATACCCACATGAAGCCGACAGAGAAGAACTTCAGCGCTCTGGTAGTCGATGGGAAACTGACCGTCGGCCCGTCGGATATTGTCTTCTATGAGAAGGCTTCTAAAGTAGTCAACAAGAACGGAAAGGAAATCACGGCCTGGGATACGCCGGCACACAAGAGAGCTGCGGCCTAGGAAACAAATCAAACCTTTGGAAAGGCTCGGGACCGCCCGGGCCTTTTCTGATTCCGACCTTAAAGGGATCCATCAGACACGGCAGAACTGCGGCCCACCTGTGCATCTATTATTCGCTCGCTGAGAGGAGACCGTCATGCCCGAAGCACCCCGGATTACCGCGCAAGAGCTTCACAAAAGATCGACACCGGCGAAGATTTTACCCTGATTGATGTGCGCAATCCGGCCGCTTGGGCTCAATCCGACAGTATGATGCCCGGCGCGATCCGGATTCCGCTGGATGCACTCGAACAACACCTCAATCGCATTCCTAAAGAACGCCCTGTGGTCGCATACTGCACCTGACCCAAGGAAGGATCAAGCGCCAGTTTGGCGCAACAACTCAAGAAGCGCGGTTTCAAAGATGTTTGGGCATTGAAGGGCGGCTTCGACGCCTGGAGGGAAGCCGGATATCCGGTTCAATCCACGCGCATGGCCGCTTGAGAGACAACCGACGAAATGAATCAGCCCCACCTTTTGCAAAAGGGTGGGGCTATATGTTTTGCCTCTGCGATTCGGTTCTTAATCATACTGGCCAAAAAGACTAACGCCGAGGAAAGAGGCTGTTTCGCCTGATCTCCTCGGCGCCTTTCTCTTGTAGGCGGATTACTCGAGAAACAAACTTACTTCACCATGATCTTTTTGCCGGTTGGATCCAGCGTGCCCTGGACGCGGACGCGCTTGCCATCGAACTTCGAGACTTCCGTTTGATGATCGATGTCGTAGGTCTGGCCGGAATCATCGCGTAACACGTATTTGTCGCCCTGCTTCACAACCGTCCCGGAGAAAGTCTGCGTATCTGTTCCCGTAGCTGCCGACGATCCGGAGTTCGAAGTCGAACCGGAGGCCGATCCAGACTGAGGAGCGGTCGCATCAGGGGTCTGGCTCGGAGTCTGCGCTGACGGAGGCTGCTGCTGAGCCGGCGGCATCTCAGGCGAGGGCGTCTGTGTCTGCGGTGTCTGCTGGTCTTGCGGCGTGGACGGAGCTGTTTGCGCATGGAGCGCGCTGCCCCAGGAGATCATTCCAATAGCGATCGCCAGGGTGGCGAGAAACGAAAGTGTCTGAATCTTTTTCACAAATCCTCCAGGAGCCCGTGCGGCTCTCTGACGGGTGCAGCAAGAACCCTGCCATGAAATTGCTCCTGGAATTAAGGAAAACGTATCCGCATTGCAGCCGCAAGGGTTAGCCACGCGGTCTAGAAAAAACCACTATGCATGTTAAGGAGTCTTTTTTGTAGAGCTAGAGCGAAGGCTGTAGGACTAACGGCGCCATCAGTCTACGTGAGGAAGCTGGAGGTGAGAATTTCCTGCTCTCCTCCAAGCAAAGTCTTCACCGTCTACCAAACACCGTTGGTGAGGTATTCGTGAATCGAATTCGCCGCGCGGCGACCCGCCCCCATAGCAAGGATTACAGTGGCAGCACCAGTGACGATATCTCCTCCGGCAAATACGCCTTTGCGCGTCGTGCGCTGCGTCTCTTCGCTGGCCTGAATGTAGCCTCGTTTATTTGTGCCCAATCCCGGAGTGGTGCTCTGCACAATGGGATTCGCGCTTGTGCCGATCGCAATCACAGCGACCGAGAGAGGCAAGTCGAACTCAGATCCCTGCATGGGCACCGGACGCCGACGCCCTGACGCATCCGGTTCGCCCAACTCCATTCGCACGCAGCGCGCTCCGGTCAACCATCCCTTGCCATCAGATAGGAACTCCACCGGCGCCGTTAGCATTTGGAAGTCGATACCTTCCTGTCGCGCATGGTGAACTTCTTCGGCCCGGGCCGGCATCTCTGCATCGCTTCTTCTGTAAAGCACATACGCCTTGCGCGCGCCCAACCGCAACGCGGACCGGATCGCATCCAGCGCCGTGTTCCCTCCACCAATCACCGCAACATCTTTCCCGTGAAGTTCAAGCATCGGTTCGTCGTACACAGGGAACTTATAGGCCTTCATTAAGTTGATGCGGGTCAAGAACTCGTTTGCGGAATAGACGCCATTCAGGTGCTCTCCCGGAATATTCATGAACTGCGGTAGCCCGGCGCCCGTCCCGATGTACACCGCGTCGTAGCCTTCTTCTTCGAGCAGTTCGTCAATGGTCACAGTGCGTCCGACAACGACATCCGTCTCGAACTCAACTCCCATCGCGCGCATATAGTCGATCTGCTCACGAACGATCTGCTTCGGCAAGCGAAACTCAGGAATGCCATACACCAAGACTCCGCCGATCTCGTGCAGCGCCTCGAATACACGAACCTTGTGCCCCTTCTGAATCAGATCTCCGGCAACCGTTAGGCCGGAAGGGCCGCTGCCCACCACCGCCACTTTCTTTCCGGTGGGTTCAGCTTTTGGAACGATATGCGTACCCATCCGCTGTTCGTAATCGGCGACAAAGCGCTCGAGATAACCGATTCCCAGCGGCTTAACCTTTTTCGACAACAGGCACTTTCCTTCGCATTGGTCTTCTTGCGGGCAAACGCGGCCCGTGATGGCAGGAAGTACGTTCGCTTCGCGGATCTTTGCCGCTGCGCCCAGGAAGTCCCCAATCACGATTCGTTGTACAAACTCCTTTACGTCGATGCCCACCGGGCAGTTATCCGTACACGTGGGCTTGGCGCACTCCAGGCAACGCAGTGCTTCCTGCTGGGCCAGTTCCGGGCTGAAGCCGAGATTTACCTCCTCGAAGTTGTGCGCGCGCACTTCCGCCGCCTGCTCCGGCATCGACTGGCGCGGAATCTTCATGCGCTCTTTCGGCGACACCGGATTCTTCGATTTGCTCGCAGTTGGGCTCATCGGGATTCTCCTTGCCGCGCTCCCGCGCTGACCGCGCACTCTTCGGGATGTTCTTTCGCGTGCCGGTAGTCCGCCATCGATTTCTGCTCGGCGTCGCGATACATTGCGTTGCGCTGCACCAGCACCGAGAAATCCACCTTGTGGCCATCGAACTCAGGGCCATCCACGCAGGCAAACTCGCTCTTGCCGTCGATCAGCACGCGGCAGCCTCCGCACATTCCAGTGCCGTCGATCATGATCGGATTTAGGCTCACCACGGTATGAATGTTCTCTTTGCGGGTCATCTCCGAAACTGCTTTCATCATCACGATCGGCCCCACGGCGATCACCAGATCGATCCGCGTGCCATTCTCGATGAGCTGCCGCAGTTTGTCGGTAACGAATCCCTTATCGGAGTAGCTGCCGTCGTCCGTGGTAATCAGCAGAGCGTCGCTCACTTCGCGCATTTCGCGCTCTAGAATGACCAGTTCCCGGTTGCGCGCCCCCACGATCGAAATCACGCGGTTGCCGGACTTTTTCAGGGCCGCGGCAGTGGGATACGCCATCGCCGTCCCGACGCCTCCCCCAACGACGACGACGGTCCCATAGTTCTTGATCTCCGAAGGCTTTCCGAGTGGACCCACCACATCCAGAATGGAATCGCCTGTTTCCAGGGAATTCAGCAGGTGGGTCGTCTTCCCGGCGGCCTGTACGACGATATTGATCGTGCCCTTTTCGGGGTTGGAATTCTCGATCGTGACCGGAATTCGCTCGCCTTCCTCATAGATCCGGAGGATTACGAACTGCCCCGGCTGCTGTTTACGCGCGATCCGGGGCGCTTCGATAACAAAGCGTTTGATTCCAGGCGCAAGGAACTGAGCATGAATGATTTTGAACACAGGCGCTCCGTTGGGGAGACAATTTCCCCGACAAAACGATTGTGTTCGGCATCACTGGAGATGGGCTGTGATCTTGATCACATGGGCCTGTGCACGCCACCTTGCTGACATTTACTCCACATATGCCATACATGTGATAGAATGGCACATTCTAATAATATGCCATACAGAAGGATTGTGACATGGAAACAAAACTAAAAGTCAACGAAAACGGCCGCGTGGTCATCCCTGCGACGTTTCGTAAAGCACTGGGAATCAATGCCGGGGACGTTCTGCTCTTACGCGTCGAAGATGACGAATTGCGTATAACGACGATGAAGAAATGCATAGAGCGGTCTCAACGAATGGTCCGCAAGTATGTAAAGCCAGGGTTGTCCCTGGTCGACGAATTGATTGACGACCGACGGCGAGAGGCCCGCAATGAGTGACGTTGTGCTGGATGCGTCCGCTTT
>Ga0335079_10001062_pt1 | contig 31228 bp, 23 predicted proteins | sample Lox_Sample_33_FD_206719 | JGI IMG/M metagenome (GOLD analysis project Ga0335079, IMG submission 206719) | Soil microbial communities from Loxahatchee National Wildlife Refuge, Florida, United States - Lox_Sample_3.3 | ecosystem: Environmental > Terrestrial > Soil > Wetlands | place: USA...
ACGGGACTGAAGACCAGGATCTCCTCCCTTGAGCCGGTCTTCCGGGCATGAGGCGCTTCTGCCTGTGACTAGGTCAGCGACCAGCCTTTGCGGAACGTCGGCCTGAGATATTTGTTCGCATCGGCGTTGTTGGTGAATCGCATCTTGGCCGCGTCCCATTCGAGCTTGCCTTCGACGCGCAACGCGACTACGCCCAAGAGCATCCACTCGACGAAGGGAACGGCGACGTTGAAGTTGGAACACGCCGCATCGCCTCCCTTGCAGGCGCGGATCCAATCGCGGTAGTGGCCCGGGGAGCGTGTGAGTATGGGCTCCGGGAACTGGTAGTCCTTCATCTTCTCCACCGGAATCAGCCGCGTCTCCTCACCGTACGTGCCCGTGGTGATCATGCCTTTGTCGCCGATAAAGAGGCTACCGTCGGGAGTGGGCACTTCAGCATCCGGGGCGTTCTTGACGGCCTGGAACTTGTCAAAGTTAAACACTTCGCCGATGAACCCGGTGAACGGCGGTTCTTCGTGACGTTCCCGGCGCTGGGGAGATGGTCTTTCAGGAAGGTCACCCAGCAGCTCACCCTCGGGGACGCCAGGGATCTTGGGTGTTTCCGTCATCCCGTCGTGCCAGAACAGTTTCACCGGCGGCATGGAGCCGCGAGCGGGAAAATCGTAGCGGATCACGGACTTCTTCGGAAACATGAAGTCGCTGGGACCTTCCTTGAGAATGCACTCCACACTGCTTGGAGGGCCCAAGCGCAACGCCAGATTCGGCGCACCCAGAATGTGGCACGCCATATCGCCCAGCGCGCCACAACCGAAATCGTAGAAGCCGCGCCAGTTGGCCGGCTGATAGAAGTGGCCGTGGATCGGCGATTTGTAGTCTGGCCCACCGGAGGTGTACGGCCGTTTTTCGGCGATGCCGAGCCAGAGGTCCCAGTCGAGGGTTGCCGGAACTGGATCTGCGGGTGGGATTTCGGTCAGTCCCTGCGGCCAGATGGGACGGTCGGTCCAGGCGTGCACTTCGGTAACGTTGCCGATCTCTCCCGCCCAGATCATCTCCGCCGCCTGCCGGGTTCCCTCGTTGGAGTAGCCCTGGTTGCCCATCTGCGTGGCGACTTTGTACTTGTTGGCCGCCTCCAGCATTTGCCGGGCTTCCCACACGGTGCGCACCAACGGTTTCTGCACATAGACATGCTTGCCGCGTTCCATGCACCACATGGCCGCCGTGGCGTGCATGAAATCCGGAATTGTCACGATGACCGCATCGATATTGTTTGCCTGCTCATCAAGCATCCGGCGGAAGTCTTTATACTTAGGAACCTTTTCGTACTTCTTGAATGTTCGCGCGGCTTGTTCCTCGTCCACGTCGCAAAGCGACACGATGTTCTCGCTGGCGCAGCCATTGATATCGCTCGAGGCCTTGCCTCCGGCGCCGATGGACGCGATATTCAACTTTTCATTGGGTGATTTGTAGCCCAGTGTTCGCAATGAGGGAACGCTCCCAAATCCTGCGATGGGAATCGCGCCGGCCAGCAGCGGGCCAAAAAAGAAATGGCGTCTGGTGCAGTCGTATGCCACGGAAAGACCTCCGTGAACAATCTTATGCTGTCCGCCGCATGAAATGTTAGGGCGATGGAGCGGTGGGCAGTCGCGGGCTCCAACCTGTTCACGTCCAGAGAATCGTCAAGCCATCGCCCCCTTGCTTTCAGGTATTTCAGGCTCTAATATCCTAGGTGTGAGAATTATAGGCGGCGCGAGAGTGAATCGCAGATAGGGGCAGGATGCAATGAAGAAATCAATAGGTATCCGCCGGCGCGAGTTTATCCAGGCCGGCACGGGAGTTCTCTCGGCGGGCGCTGTGCTTTCCGGCGGCGCAGTCGCTGACAGCGAAGAATACCGGGTCCAGTGGTACCCGTTCACCGAGCATCCGGATTCCGACACTTGTTGGTCTCTCTCGGTGGGGCCCGATGGCCGCATCTATGCCGCTGCGTGCGCCGAAGGTGTGCCGGGCGGCGTGGTGAAGCCCGTCCGCTACAACGAACAGCGGGACGATCTGGACTACCTTTTCAACCTCGCCGAGAAAGTCAACGATCCGGGCGACTCCGGCCACGCCACGCAGTGCAAGATTCACTACAGCTTCGCGCCGTCCATGTCGGACGGCATTCTGTATATGGCCACTCACCTCTCGGGCCCGCCCATCGATCTGCCGGTCTACTCCCCCTGGTATTCCTGGCATGACGAGAAGCGTTTGTTTCGCGGCTCGGCCCTACTGGCGTTCGATACGCGCAAAGACGAAGTGCGGTGGTGGGACACGCTCATACCCAAGGAGGGCTGCAGGTGCCTGCTTCACGACGAGGAGCGCCACTTGCTTTATGCTCTCAGCTACCCGCGTGACCACTTCATCATCTACGACCTGAAGACGCGCACTCGGCGCGACGTGGGCCGCATCGGCTCCATCAACTCCCAGACGCTGTTCCTGGACAAGCGACATCGTGTCTGGACGACCAACGATTACGGGCACCTGGTCCGTTACACTCCGGAAAAGGACCGGCTTGAGGTTTCCCCACAGATTGTGCCTCATGACCCCGCTTATCAGACCGGCTGGCATAGCGTGTTTTATGATGTCGCGCCTTCGCCGGATCGGGAGTGCGTTTATGCGGTGACGTGGTGTCCGAACCCGCACATGATGCGGATCTGGCCCAATGAGGGAGAATGGCCACGCATCGAGAACCTCGGTCCCGTCAACCAGTCACGCGACGCCGCGTTCCCGATCGATATGTTCGCCGATCATTGTGGCGGCTTGACCTTCGCAGGGGACGGCATGCTGTATTACGTGGCGTCGCGCTGGCATGATCCGGTGCGCAATCCCTTGCCGCCGCCACACAAGAAACGGGAGGGTGTGGTGTGGAGGTTGAACCCAGCGACACTGCGGCGCGAGGAAGTGACCCGTCTGGATCACCCCAACGGATTTGCGCACTATGTTTCGCGCGGAGCCGTGGATCACAACGGCGACCTTTTCTTTGGGCACGTCGGTTCGCACCCTTGCGGCATCTTCAGAGTGTCCATGCCCGCCAGCCGCAAGCGAAAGGACGCCCACCTGCCCATCCGGATGTGGGGTTAGAGAAAGGAACATGGCCATGCAGACCAAGCCGCGATTCGACGCAAATTCACCCCAGATCAAGGCATATCTGGAAGACGTCGGGCACACGTTCACGCGGGAGGGCATCATGGTCGCCTTTCCCACCTGCTATCCCGGAATGACGACCTCGATCGTGGCGGACGAGAGCCACATCACCGCCTTGGAAGTGACGCCGAACGGAACGATTTACGGCGGCACGAGCGGCAGGCAGACACATCTGTTCGTAGCCTCCTTCCATGGCATTACCGGGCTCGTGCTTGACGTCGGGCCAGTTGCAGGCGCTTCACGTTGCGCGGCGGTGTGCTGTGGCGGTTCCCGGTTTCTCGCCTTCGTCAATGGCGAGCGCGGCGGGCGCGCCATCAGCGGTCCCGCCATCAGCCTGGCCGAGGATTTCATTCAGGAATGGGGCCTCGATCGTCCGGAACTTACAGACCACGGCGAGTGCGTGCCCGGTGAGCCCATAGTGCATGCGGTGGCGGACACATCGCGCAAGTTTGCGGTGGGTGTTACGTCCGGCCACATCTTCACCACGGATCTCGAAACGCCGAAGATCCGTGTCGTCGGTGAGATCCAAGCCGCCGGGCGGATTGCCATCGCATCGCACGGCGGCATCGTCGGTCGCGACGGAAGCGGGCATCTGTGGCTCTATGACCGGACGTCGGGCGCAATTCGCCGCCAAGCCGCGAAGCTGCCCCAGGGCTCCTGGGATCATGCGATGGCGTGGGCAGCGGACCGCCGGAGCGGGCTCCTTTACACCGCCGATAGCGAAGGCCGGCTGTTCTCGTTCGACCAGGCCAAGGGCTTCAGCCAGCCGTTAGCCCGTGCTCCTCTCGCGCCCGTTGGACCCATGGCAGTCACCCTGGACGGCCGGGTCTTCGGGTTCTGCGGCCCGGAGATAGCCAAGATGTTCTGCTACGACCCGCATAACCGTGAGGTCTCTAACCTGGGCGTCGCCGTCTCGGTAATCGAGCGGCGCCGCTATGGGTATGTCTTCGGCGATGCGGTCACCGGACGCGACGGCGAGATCGTCTTTGGCGAAGACGACGACGGCGGACACGTCTGGCTCTACTTCCCGAGGATTCGGGCGGAAAGAGCGTAGTTGTCAGCGCCGGCGGATCGGGTCGCATTAATCTTCGTGCCGCGCCTTCTCGGCTTGAAGTTCACGATAGGTCCCGAGTTCCCTCGACTGGTCGCTGCTGCGTGCTAGAAGCCGGTAAGCGCTCGCCAGCGCGAGATGCGTCGCGGGGTTCCTTGGATCCAGCTTCGCCGCGGCTTCCAGGTGCTGGAGCGCCTGGGACGCCTTGCCGTCATCCAGCAGCAGTTTCCCCAGTTCGTAATGCGCTTCCGCCAGGGAGGCGTCGAGGGCCAGCGCCTTTTCCAGCAGTGCGACGGCGCGAGGTTCCGCGCCCGCCGGGACTCCGTTGTCAAGCAACAGTTTTGCGTACGCTTCGTGCAGGCGAGCGTATCGCGGGAAGCGCGCGATCCCGTTTTCGAAGGTCGCGGCTGCTTCCCTGGACTGAAACAGCATGCGCTGCACCGTCCCGAGCCGCTCCAGTGCCTCCGGATCCCAGCGGTCCAACTCCACCGCTCTCTCGAACGTGGCCAGCGCCTGTTTCAAGTCGCCATGTTCGAGATCCATCAGCCCTTTGATTTTGAGGGCCTGCACGTTTTCGGGTGCGAGTTCCAGCGCCTTCGTAACGGCGGCGTAAGCGGCTTTCGTTTCCCGATTCTCCAGAAGAATCTGGGCCGCATTGCTGAGGAGCGCGGCGTCCGACGGCGCCAGTTCGATCGCCTTTCGCATGGCCCGAAGTGCGTCATCGGGGCGGCTCTGCCGGTGATAACACCACGCCAGCAGGCTGAACACGCCTGGGTCCTGACTTCCGCCCGCTATCAGCCCCTCGAGCTGGGCCTGGCTTTCGGCAAAATGCCCCGCGCGGTATTGTTCCAATGCGGCGTTGTATCCGCCTTTGGCCCGGATCAGATCGATTAGTGCCGCCGCCTGCTTGTGATCCGGCTGCTCTTCGAGGACGCGATCGACATTCGCCCTGGCCGCTTCCTGCTTGCCCATCCGGAACTGGTTGAGCGCCAGATTGTAGCGCGCATTGGTATCCGTGGGATCCAGCTGCAGCGCGCGCTCCAAGTACGTGTTCGCCTCATCCAGCTTCTGCGCCTGCGAGAGCACGATTCCCAGCAGCGCCAGCGCCACGGCATCTTTCGGCTCGAGCGCCACCGCCTGCCGGAGTTCGGTTTCCGCCGCCTTCAGATCCCCGTTTTGGGCCAGCCTGTAGCCACGCTCCACGTGCTGCCGTTCCGCCGTGGGCGCGGCCTGAGCGGCCAGCATGAGCAGCAGCGTGCAGATAACCATCGGCGCCCCGATTACTTTTCCGGCTCGCGCACACGCAGTACCTGGTTGACGGGCACATGGGCAAGCACCTGTTCGATGCCGCTGGGCCAGCGGATCTCGATGCGTTCGGCAAACTTGGCCTGGCCCAGTCCGAAGTGCACGCCGAAATAGCTTGAGGATGCGTATCCAACGCTCGTGGTCATGTGATTGTACTGCGTGCCGATCCGGATGCGCGCCCCGATGCCGTCCCGGTTGCTCCGGACGCCCTGCAATTTCAGAATCAGCCACGAGTTCTCACCAGGGCTCACGTTCTCCCACAATTCCGCGCGTTCGCCGATCGCGCTCACCACCACGTCGATCTTACCGTCATCGTTGAAATCCGCGAACGCCGCGCCACGATGGGCGCGGGGCGCCTGGAAGCCGGCTCCGGCCTCTGCGGAAACGTCCCGGAAGGTCCCATCCCCCGCGCTGGCAAAAACGCTGTTCGCCAACCGGTACGTCGTCGCTTCGAACGACTCTACCGTATCGTTCACGTGCGCATTCGACGTGAACAGGTCCTTCCAGCCGTCGTTATTCAGATCGAACAGGCCAGGGCTCCATCCGCTGCGCTCAAGGCTCAGCGTGGCCAGCCAGCTGCGTCGGCCCCAATCGCGAAACCCCGTCTTGGGCGTATTCCGGAAAAGCGGGAACGTCTCTCCGGCAAGCGCCGTGCACACGATGTCCGGCAGGCCGTCATTATCGTAGTCGCGGAAATCCGTACCCATCCCGGATACCTCGCCTCCGTCTCCGCGCAGAGCGACGCCCCTCTCCAGCGCAACCTCTTCGAACTTCCCATTCCCCAGATTATGAAACAGGAAATTCGGCATTTTGTCGTTGGTCACGAAGATATCCATGAAGCCGTCACCGTCATAGTCCGCGAAAGAAACGCTCATGGCCTTGCCAATATAGGATGCGATTCCGGAACTCGCCGAGACGTCTTCAAATGTGCCGTCGCCGCGGTTGTGGTAGAGCGCATTCGGCAGCCCCTCATAGAAGCGGGGGTGGCAATAGGAACGGATCTTCCTCTGGCGATCCCCACAGTAAGGCGGATCCTGCGGCGACCACTTCAGATAATTCGCCACGAAGAGATCGAGAAGGCCGTCGTTGTCGTAATCGAACCAGCCTCCGGCGATCGCCCACGCGCCGCCTTTGATGCCGGCCTTCTGCGTAACGTCTTCGAACTTGCCGTTGCCCAGGTTGCGATACAAGCGGCTGGAGCGGACTCCCGCGACGAACAGATCCACGTGGCCGTCATTGTCGTAATCCGCCGCCGCTGCCCCGTGGCAGTACCCGGCGCCAGCCAGGCCCGCCTCCTCCGTGACGTCTTTGAATTTCATGCCGCCGAGATTGCGGAAGAGCCGGTTGTGGTATTTCGGGACGTTCTTCTCCAAAAGCGGAATGGCTGCGCCGTTAGAAAAGAAAATGTCGGTGCGTCCGTCGCCGTCAAAATCGAACGTGGCCACGCCGCCCACCATCGTTTCGATCACCTGTTTCTCCGGCGTCGCGCTGTTCTCGAGGACGAAATCGATCCCGGCAGTGGAGGCTACGTTTAGGAACCGGATCGGAGAAACGGGAGCAGCATGCAATAGGATTAGGAACACTGTTGTGACGAGAAGTAAGGCAAGGAAGGGAAACTGAAGCCGGCGCCGCACTCTGGTACTATAAACCCCCAGCGCGTGCCGATGTCACACGCGCCGGGGGCGGATGTAATCAGTGAAAAAGGGCAGACGCAAGCGCCTGCCCTACTGTTTAGAAGCGGATGCGGCCTTCGTACTGGATTTCGCGGCCGTAGTTGCCGCCTGCCACCCAGGTGCTGCGTCCCATTGTGCCGCTGCCGATGGTTGTATCAGGATCACTCGGCATAAACACGTTGGGCATGTTGTAGAACTCCATGCGCAGCTCGAATTTTACGCGCTCCGTGATCTTGAAGTCCTTGGATAGGGTCGAGTCAAGATCCCAGAAGTTCGGACCGCGCAGGCCATCGTAATAGAGTGGGTTGGTCCGTGGCGTGTACGGAGCCGGGACCTGGAACACCGCCGGGTTGAAGTAGTATCCCGCCGGAATGTTCTTTGTCGGATCGCCGGTGACGATCGCCTGGTGATCACCCACCCAGGACATGTTCCCAAAGCTGAGCAGGTTGCCGCTCCGCCACATGAGGATGTGACTGGTGGCCCACCCGCCGATGATGTAATCCAGACCCTTGGGAATGTTGTTCAGGAACTGGCGCCCCCTGCCGATCGGAATCTCCCAGGTGCCGGCGAGTCGCAAGTTGTGCCGCGCGTAGCCGCGATCGAACATAGTGAACTTGTTGTTGTAATAATCGGTCTGGTTGAACCACTCGCCGTGGAACTCCTGGTTGTAGTTGTAAGCCGCCAGAAGCGTGATTCCGTTGGCCATCGGGCGCTCCGCCTTCATCTGCAGCGCGTAATAGTGGTCGCTGGTGCCGGGCCAGCCGTACTCGTTCAGGTCTCCGTATTGCGGATAGGGTCTCAACAACTGGCTCACCGAGACGGTCGGCTGCGTCCTTAGCGTCCCCGGCATGATATTGGCCGGCAGACCATAGAACGGATTTGTCACCGCCTGATCCGTCAAGCCCTTGTACTGGTAAATCAGATTCGGGTCTACCTGATTGAGGTTGTAATCGTAGTGCCCGCCCCACATGCTCGGATCCTGAGCGTTGTGTTCGAACATCATGAAGAAGGTGGCTTCCGTGAAGACCCGGTAAGGCGCCTGCCGCTGGACGGTGACGTTGAAGCGGTCGTTGATCGGCGTCTTCAAAATGTTGCCGTTCCAGAAGTTGATGCCGTTACCAAGATCCTGGTAGCGGCCAAGGCTGTTCCCCGCCGGCAGAATCACCGGGTTGACGTCAGTCCCGCCGGCCGGGAACGGATCGCTCAACAGAGCGCGTGGCGTACCTTGCAGCGGCCCCAACGCATTTGTCGTTTGCGAATAGCCGTTGGTGGGCAGACCGCCGGTCTCCGGATGGATAGTGACCCAGGGCACTGCGTAGCGCGCATAGCCCGTCCGGAATGCGGTCTTGTCGTTGATGCGAAGGGCGATGCCGATGCGCGGCAGGAATGTGTTCCATGGCGCATCGTACATCCTCGGGTCCTTGTTGCTGGTGTAGATCATCGCACCGTCCAGCTTCGGCGCGGTCGTGGCAATGCCTGTCACCTGCGGAGGCATCACAATGTTCTGCAGTTCCGGAATCGGACTGGTCAGATTCAGAGTTTGGACTAACTGACGCCTCTCCTCGAGCGGAGCCGTTTCACGCTCCCACCGCAGCCCAAGGTTCAAGGTGACGTTCCGCGTCAGCTTGACGTCGTCCTGGAAATAGAAGCCCCACTGCTGCTGGTGCATGTCCAGGTTGGGGTTAATTTGCGCAAATCCGCCCGTGCCGTCGTTGCGGTCCAGCACACCCAGCAGCGCGGAGGCGTACATGTTGCCGGACTGCGTGGCATCATAGCCCAGGAACGACTTGCCCGTATCGATGGAATTGAAGTAGAGGCTTCCAGGTCCTGAGCTCGCGTTGTCCTGATCGTAGGAGTAGCGCAGCTGCCAGCCAGCCTTCATGTGGTGGATGCCCATGTCGTGGGTGACGTTCACGGTCGGATTATGTGAACGTCCGTGGACGACCCACCAGCCGCCGATACCTGTGTAAGAACTTCCATTTCCGTTGAAATTGAAGTTGGGGTAGTAGATGCCCTGCGAGGGTTGCAGCACGTTTTTGTACCACCCGTTGGGCCAAAAGCCCGCCCACACGCTATCTTTCACCTGGGCCCATGCCGACGCGTAGTCGTCTTCGTCATAGGTGGAGCCAAAACGCAGATCGATGGTGGTCCGCGGGTTCGGCATCCAGAGGAGATCGATGGAAGCGTTCAGCGCATCCATGATGCCGCCGTTGTCCGAGGGCACCGCAATGGTGCCGCCCCAGTTGGGATTATCCAGGCGCGTCTGGAACTTGCTGAAACGTGCAAACAGGCGCCAGTTGTCATTGATGTTGTAGTCCACGCGGTCGGAAAAATTCCAGTAATTCTCCCACCACGGGTACGCCTTCTTGAAGTTGTTCAGGCCCGAGAGATCATCGCCCGGATTGTTCGGCGCCCACAGATCCCCCATGAGCCTTTTGGCCGCGGGATCGATCCGGCTCGCGGGAATGATATTGCCGGCGAACGGCTGCCGCGTCACCGTTGAGGTCGCTGGGTTAAAAACCGTGGTGAACGGGTCATAGATAGTCTGCAGCGCACCCTGCGGCGTCAGCGCATGCGAGAAGTCGCCGTTCTTCTCGGCGTCGGTCGGCATCGTCTCTTCTTTGCTCGATGGCTGCGTGACCTTCCACTTCTCGTAGATGAAGAAGTTGAACAGCTTGTTCTTGATGACTGGCTGGCCGATCGTCCCGCCGAAGATGTTGCTCTTCACGATATTTGGATCGCGCGTAATGCGGTTGGCCAGGGCGTTCAGGTCCGGGTTGCGGCCGAAGTAGTACAGCGTGCCGTGATAGTCGTTGGTACCGGACTTCTGCGAAAGGTTGAGCGTGCCCCCCGCGCTGAAACCGAACTCCGAATCCATCGCGTTTTGCTGAATGGCCACTTCCTGAACCCCATCCATCGGCAGGTTGTAAGAACCTCGCGCCGAGATGTTCAACGGTGTGCCATCCAACAACTGCTCGTTCTTGCCGCCCGTTGCACCGCCGATGTCGATGCCGCCGTTCGACCACATGTAAAACGGGTTGCGATGGGATACGTCCCAATACTGGTTCACCACGGCCGGATTCAGCAGGGCCAGGGTAAAGGGATTCCGCGCCAGCACCGGCAGGTTGTCCAGCATCACCCCTTGCACGGTGGTAGTCATCGTCGACGTGTTGAACTCCACCGAGCTGACCAGCTCGGTGACACTCACCGTTTCCGTTACGGCCCCGACCGTCAGAATCGCGTTCACGGTGATGTCGCCGCCTGTCAGGACGGTAATGCCCCCTTGCACAAAGCTCTGGAACCCGCTGCTCCGTACCGTCACGCTGTAGGTCCCGGGCAAAACGAAGTCGAACAGATAATGACCGGCGGAATCTGTCTGCCTGACATTTTCCACACCCGTATTCACATTCTTCAGGGCGACCTGGGCGTCTGCGACCGCCGCTTGGCTGGGATCCGTGACGGTCCCCTGCACCCTGCCGCGATATTCCTGCGCCAGCGCGACCCCCGCCAGCAGTACGACTGCAGCCAGCGAGGACACTACCGCGAAACATCGCGAGAGAATTCTCGATTTCATGCCTTACCTCCCAGTTGTTTTGTGGACAACGAGCTTAAAGACCCACCTCAATACCCGCTACCTTCCCGACCCCGGATTCCACTGCACAGTGGCCGGAAGGTCGGACACCATGGCCTAGGGTTTTCCTATTAGTCGGAAATACGGCCATTCACCCATTGGTTTGCGCTGATTATGTTCCAAACCCGCGCAAAATGTCAAGGGGTTTAGGAGCTTAATATCTCGTGGGGAGTTTACGAAGCAGGCAGGGTTACCTTACCGAGCCTCTAGCAGCAGCACCCAGTCGCTATCCCCCGCGTGGTTCTTTCCTGGCGGTGTGAATTCATGGCTGCCGCCCTTCGCGAAGGGACTGCCGGGAACCTCGTGGTAGTCGCCGATTGTCGGATCGAACCATCGCGCGCGTGTTGAGGCTCGGAAGGCTCCCATGTTGACGGTGATCGTTCGTGCAGTTGGCATGTATACAACGGCCAGGCTCCCATCAGGTGTTGCAGAGGCGGTGGAATAGTCACTTTCGCTGACGCGCGTTTGCAGCGTCCCGTAGGTGCCATATCCGGCTGTCAGAATCGAATGGTTCTGGTCCGGAACAAGATCCTGCCAGGGCAGGGTGACAAAGAATTCCTTCCAGATTTTGAGTTGCGCGGTACCGGGTGTATCCAAATGACTTTGCCAACCGGCTTTGAACGACCATGTGTAGGCATTGCCGTAGAATTGGCCGACGCCGCCGCTCAGCATCGTCCAATACTCCTCGCGCCGCAACACCGCGGGAGTTCCGAAGTCGGGCGGCTTTCCGACGTCCTCCAGATCGTAATGCGCCTCCGCCAGATAGGCCGGAGCAACCGGTTTCTGATTGTAACTGTGAATCATCTGGATGTATGTCGGCGAATAGGTGTATGTGCTATTGAGAGCGATAAGCGGGATCCAAGTTGGGTCGTCAAATGACGAGCTTGTGAATACGTTCAGTTCGACGGTTTGAAGCTGATCCGGATCGACCGAATGGATCCCCTTCGCCACAGCTTGAACGAGCGCATCATCGGTGGAATTCCGCCAGCTATTGAAGTCATTGCCATTCAGCCAAAGAACATTGGCAAAGCGCTTGTAGCGCGTACCCAGGTATTGCCCATACGCGTAGGCCGCCTTGAGTCCGTTATTGCGCAAGGTCGGCAGCCATCCAATCGTCTCCATCGGATCCAAGAAGACGGCCTGATGGTGATGAGCCGCGATTTGCACGATGTGGTCGAGACGAGAGAAGTACGCTTCATTGGGTTTGCTGAGGTCGTAGTGCTGGTAGTCTGTTCCCCCCGCAACATATCCCGAGAAGGGCCGCATTCCGTCGGGAGTAGTGGCGTTGACGTTATCGGGATAGTCCGGACCAGCACATGTTACATCGATCCAACCCGCAGTATTGAATCCAAGAGCTTCGCGGTCGGCAAAATAGATCTCCGCGTCGTGCTCGCTCAATCTTCCCATCAGCCCCTGGGGAGTGTCGCCGGCGATGAGAAACGGCACGTTCTTTTGGTCCACCAGATACCGCTTGTTAGCGCTCACCTTGAGGGGAAAAACAGGCGCGTTCGAGCCCGACACAGAACCGGCCTCCAGCCTGGCGAAACCGGCCCCGATCGCTGTGAATGCGAGGAGCATGACGAACATCCGACTGATTCGGCAACTCTGTGGAATCATTTGTTATTAACCATCCTGGCTTGTTGCAAGGTCACTCCGAGCATACCTCAACCGCGTAGTGTCGTTTGGTCGGGTCATGAAAAGGGCTTGATCCGCACCGCCATCCGGAGGTCGGCCCATCAGAAGTAAACCTGCTGGGTTATACTCCGCAGCCCTGAACAGAGTGTGTTAAGCAGCTTGGATGGTGGGCGGTCGCGGGCTCGAACCGCGGACCTTCTGCTTGTAAGGCAGACGCTCTAACCAACTGAGCTAACCGCCCGAAATACGGCGCGGGTACGTTTTGATTGTACCCTATGGGCCAGAAATTCTTGACAATCCGCGCGGCTCCCGTCATCTTCAGGGCATGACGCTGAAAGGAAAGACCGCGCTGGTCACCGGGGCATCGCGCGGGATCGGCCGGGCCATTGCCTTGCGGCTGGCACGGGAGGGGGCTGCAGTGGGGGTCAACTACCGCGAACGTGTGCGCGACGCTGAAGCCCTGGCCAACGAGATTCGCACCTTGGGCGGCCGCGCGCTGCCCCTGCGCGCCGACGTCAGCGACACCAGTGCAGTGCGCGCCATGATCGAAACACTGGAAGCCGAGTCGGGCCCGGTGGACATCCTGATCAACAACGCCGGGGTCTTTCGCCAAGGTGACCTGACGGACTTCGACTACTCGCAAATGGAAGGGATGCGACGGACGAATGTGGATGGCCTGGTGACCGCGACCCGCGCCGTCATTGCTGGGATGCAAGCGCGTGGCTACGGGCGGATCGTCAACCTGACGTCGATTGCGGCGCACGGCACCGCCATGGCCGGCACGACTTTTTACGCCGCCACCAAAGCCGCGGTCTCCGTGCTCACTCGCCGGTTCGCCATGGAACTGGGACCGCACGGCATCACTGTCAATGCCGTGGCGCCCGGATTCATCGACACGGACATGGCCGCCCAAGGACGCACGCCCGCAGAGATCGCTTCGGTCACCGAGCAGGTGTCCGCTAAGGCCATGGTCCGGCGGGTGGGGAAGCCGGAAGACATCGCCCACGCCGTGGCGTTTCTCGTGTCACCCGACTCCGGCTTCATCACCGGCCAGGTCCTCACCGTCGATGGCGGACGGATGGATTATATCGGGCACCCCTGATCCCGCCGGACAGAGACCGTGGAAATACGGGCATCGCTTGCAATACTCGCCCTCACGCAGCGGAAAATCGAGCGTGCTCTGAGCGTCGCGGAAATCTCGCACCAGGTCTTCGGGACCGTCCAGCAAAGTCCGGTCCAGTGCAACGGGCCTGGCGATATTCGGGCGCAAAAAATAGAGGAATGCTTTTGCGGGAAACCTTCCGGTGATGCGCTCGAGGGCCATCGCATACAAACGCAACTGCGGGGCGTAGAATTCTACGCGCGTAGCGGTTTCGCGTGATTTGATGTCGTCGGTCTTGTAATCCACCAGGACCAGCTCACCGCCCTCTTCAAACCAGAGATCGATTTGCCCGCGCAGCACGACATTCTGGACGGCCATTACAAAATCAGACTCGCGTTCGATGCGTGAAGCCCGCGCGGCGCGCCGGCCGAGTTCGCCGGCACGAAAGGTCTCGACCAGCTTGCGTGCCTCCGCGGTTGCACGTTCCACAGTTTGACCTGCCAGCAGCGCGTGCACATCAAGCCCGAACTGGCTGGCATCGATTTCGTCGCGGTGATCTTCTTCTTCGGCGCTCTGCAATCTGCGCGGCGAATTTCCGCGCCAGCCCAGGTACCGCTCCAGATAATAGCGGCGCGGGCAATGCGCAAACAGCGACACCGAGGTCACGCTGGCCGCAAAATCGTATTGATCGTCGACCGCTGGGCGAGCCACGATTTGTACCGGTGACGCCGCAGCCCTGCGTTGGGCGGGCTCGTCAAACTCGGGTGGCTTGTCGCTGGCCAAGATGCGCAGCGGGAAGCTTTCCCCGTGCGGACCCTCTATGCGCCGCACTCGCTGCGCCGGCACGCTCAGATCCAGGCCCAACGATTCCTCGAGCGCCGCCGCCCATTCCTTGCGCTTGCCGAAAACCGAGTATGAGAGCACCAGGTGTTCTTCGGCTCGGGTCATGGCCACGTAAAACAGCCGGTTGCCTTCGTCGGTCTCGCGCTGCTTGGCCTCGTCCTCGATGTTCCTGAGGAACCAGTCGCGCTTCCTTTCACCTGTGGCGGGGTTCGACCACTGCGCGCCCAATCCGAACCGCGGCGAAAAAGCCAGGGGCCCGACACCCTGCTGCATCGACTTGTGGAGCGCGGCCAGGAATACTATGGGGAATTCCAAGCCCTTGGCGGCGTGCACGGTCATGATCCGAACAGCGTTTACAGCATCCTCGGGAGGCGGGTCCACATCGCGCGCGTCCGCTTCGCGCATCATCTGTAGCTCCTCGACGAACTCCGCCAGCGTGAGCCGCGACGATGCCTCGCGAGCCAGACCTAGGAACTTCTCAATGTTTGCGGCCCCGCGGCTCCCTGGCTCGGATGCGTATCCCGTTTCGTCGATGGCGCGCATCAAGAGCCGGTCGAATCCTACCAGCTCGCGCTCCTCGCGCCAGCGATGCATCCGCTCGTGAAAACGGTGCAGTTTGCGTCGATCCCCCTCATCAAAACTTGCGTCGATATGCTCGATCTTTCGCAGCGCGCTCCCCAAGTTGCCAGCCATTTTCAGTCGCAGCAACGCTTCATCGGAAACTCCGGCCAACGGCGAGCGCAGCACCGCAGCCAGGCTGATTTCGTCCCGTGGGTTGTCCACTGCGCGCAACAGATTTATGAGATCCACCACTTCGCGCATCTCGAAAAATCCCTTGCCCTGGTTGAGCAAGTACGGGATTCCGGCCTGCTCAAAAGCGCGTGTGAATGCCGGCAGGACCTCCGAATTGCGCACGAGCACGGCCATATCGCCGAAGCCGGCGGGCCCGCTCTCCAGTTCCAGCGATGCGGCGAAGTCTAGAATCCGCCGCGCGACCCACCGCGCTTCGAGATCGACCGCGTCATCCGCCGTTGCAGCAATAGAGGCAATCACTTCGACCGCCGCTTCTGATTTTTGGGGAAATTCCTTTGCGGCGATCAGCCGGCGCGGCTCGATTCCTTGCGCGTGATGCAAAATCGTCTCAACGGCGCACAGAATGCCGGCACGGCTCCGCCAGTTCTCCACCAGCTCCACGGGACGATTTCCGTCACGTTCCACCGTGTCGCGATAAGCGCGGAAGACCTCCGGATCGGCGTGCCGGAATCCGTAAATCGATTGATTCACGTCGCCCACGGCGAAGAACGCACCCGGTGCGCGAAGTAACGCGAGTAGTTTGGATTGCTGACCGTTGGTATCCTGAAACTCGTCCATCAGGACATGCTGAAACTGATCTCGAATTCGCGCGCGGACTTCACCGTTGTCCGCCAGCAGCCGGACTGCAAAAGCTTCGAGGTCGGCGTAATCGAGCACACTCATGGCGCGTTTGCGCTCACCGTACATCCGGTCAAAGCACTCGATAATGGCGATGAGCATTTCGCGTTCGCGCGAATAATACTCGGTAAGCAGAGTCCGGTAAAGGTCTGGAACGATATCGTCCTTGATCGTCTGCAGCCGGTTGTAGATGGTTGTCCGCTGTTTGATTCCTTTCAAACTTGTTGGAAATTCATCGATAGCCCGGAAGTGCGCCGCTGTGGCCGGCCCATCCGGCAACGAAGCCAGCCGAGCCGCCGATTCCACAACTCCGCACAAGTGGCCGATCTGGGACACGTTCCAGCCCGATGGCTCCTCATTCGCGACCGCGCCCAAAGCATCTCTGAGCTGCCTGATATCTGTTCCTCCAGTCATGGAGAAGCCGCGTAATTCGGCGGCCTGAAAGCCCGCCGAGCGGATGGCATCGTACACATCAGGAATATTTCCTGCGAGATCCGGGGACGCGAGGCCCTGCATCAACCGCCGCATCGGCTCGGGCTCCCCGGCGAACATCCGGTCGAGAACGTCCCGCGCCGTCTGGCGCTGCATGATGGTTGACTGACGCGCATCCAAGACGCGAAATTCCGGGTCGATTCCCGCCGCAACAGAATTTTCGCGCAACAGCCGCGCGCAGAAACCGTGAATGGTGGAAATATTCGCTTGTTCCAATTCCCGCCGGCGCTCAGGCATGGTACGGAAAGCCTCGGCGAGCCGCTCCTTCATGTTGCGCGCGGCTTTTTCGGTGAACGTGATGGCCAGGATGCGGTGCGGCGCAACACCAGAAGCCACCAACCTGCGGTAACGCTCCACCAGCACACGCGTCTTGCCCGAACCGGGGCCCGCCACGACACAGATATCCTGGCCAGCCTTCGAGATGTCGATTGCCTCGAGTTGCCGCGGCGTGAAATCCACTCAGGCACCCTCCGCAATCGCCGGTTCTGCAGCCGCGTAGCGGCACACATCCTTAAGGTCGCAAAACCTACACTTGGAAACGTCACTCGGTGCTGGGACAACGCGGCCCGACGCGATCTCGGCGGCAGCGCGCACCGCGCGTTCAACGGCGGCGCTCAGCCATTCAGGCGTAAACGGCGCGATCACTCCCGCCCGCATCGAACCGAATGGCTCCCCCCAGCCACCGTACTCCACGCGATCCCGGAGGCCGCAGTAGTACATCCCCGCCGGCTGCAAATCGAGGCCTCGTTCAGCCGCCAGCCAGTAAAGAGGACCCTGCAGGAGATTCTTGTCGCCGGTGTACTCGCTGGCTTTTTTCTTGCTGTATTTGTAGTCGATGACGAACGCTCGCCCGTCGGCAGATTTCACCAGCCGGTCGATGCGGCAGCTCACCTTAAGACCGCCCTCGAGTTGAAACTGGCACTTTAATTCGCTCTCGCTTTGGTAACCCGCCGGCCAGACGTCACACTCAGAAAAACGACGCAGATCCGCGAGCATCCGGGAGCGCCATAACTCGGTTCTATATCCCGCGGGAATGAATTCTTTTTGCGACACCTCGTCAAACACGCGCTCGAAAACTTCATCCAACGAATCGTGAGTGGCCAGCCACTTCGCGATAACCTCATGCACGATCGTGCCGCAGACGCGAAAATCCAGCCGCTCTTCCGGACGTGGAGGTCTCTCTCTTAGCTTGAGTGTGTAACGCCCGAAGAATTGAAAAGGGCACTGCAGGTAACTTTCGAGGGCCGTCGGCTTCACTTCTGCATGTTTCTCAATTAGTACCTGCAAGGCGTCCGTGGAGTGAATCAGCGCCTTGGCGGCAGGCTCGGGCCGAATCACCTGCACGCGAACCGGATGGCTGCCTGTAACAGGTTCCGGCGGATCAAGAGATAGCGACGGCAGATTCTGCTCACCTCGAGAATCGTTCTTTGGATAGCTGAGAACGAGCGACGACGTCGCCCTGCTGAGCGCCGACTCGAATAAGAAATGCTCTTCCCGGTCTATGTCCTCCGCGGTGCGAATCCGTGTTCCGCCTTCTTTCAGGCGCCGGCGTGCGGACTCGGATAGGAATGGGTCCGGCGCGTGGTATCGCGGAAACTGCCCTTCCACCAAGCCGCAAACGAACACCACCGGCAGCTCCCATTGCCGCGCCTCGTACGCGCTGAGTACATGGACCACATCGCGGCGCTGGTCTACGATACGCAGCGGCGTGAGCCGGAGCACCGCCTTCATCGTTTGCCAGAATTTCTCCAGCGAGGGCTTCGAACCAGCGTCAAACGTGCTCGCGGCTTCAGCGGCGGCCGCTTCCCAAGCGTGGAGCGCTCGCGCTTGCAGCCGCCAATTGAGCGCGGAGTCATGACTCACTCGATCGCGTGGACGCGACGGCCTGTAGAGCGAGCAGAGGGTGCCCATCCGCTCCACCCACTCCGCCGGCTTCAACGACAAAGCGCGCCACGCATCCAGCTCCGCCAAACGCTCCAGCAACCGCCGCAGCCTCTGATCTTCCCCCGGACGCTCCACCGCCAGCAGCCGCAGCGTCGCAAGCCCGTTGCCAGGAATCCGCGTGCGGACTTCAAAGTCGAAGCGATCCATCGGCGCCGAAGTCCCCGCGCCCGGCGCCAGTTTCATCACGGTCAAAGTCCGCGCATGATCCCAGCCACCCAGCATCGCGTCCAGAGCGCCGGCCAGGAACCGGACCGCCGGCTGCTCCATCAGAACCAGGTCGAAATAGAAGCGCGCAGGGATTCCGAATCGCTCGAGCGCGGCGCGCAGCAGTCCCGCATACACCTCAGGCGAGCGCACGATAATTCCGATTTCGTGAAAGGAACGGCCTTGGGCTACTTCCTGCAAAATCCGCCGCGCAATCTCGTCCACTTCACGCTCAATTCCAGGCGCGGAGAAGAGCTCACGCTTCGGAAGATCTCGCTCCCGCGTGAGCGCGTTTTCCGAAAACCCCATGGACAGCAGGCGCGCGCGCGTTGCGTCTGCGGCGGCGGCGGACGGCAAAGTGACCGTCACGTCCGCGTGCCCCGCCAGCGCCTTCACCACCGTCAGTTCGGCATCGGTGAGGGTGAAAAATCCGTCCAGCCAGATTGTCTTCAATCCCGCGGCGCCCGCCTCCTGGATGCGCGCCGCCGCGCGAAGCAGGCGCGCCGAACGCATCCCGAGCTTCCGCACCTCAAGCTCGCGATTCACCTCCGCATACACTTCGGCCAGCGCGCGGCCAAATCCACCCGCGGGCAATTGCCGCCGCAACGAATCCACATCGCAGCCCGCGGCAGCGCACTCATCGATGGCTGAGGCCAGTCTCGCGTGAAATCCGGCCAGGTGCGCAACATTGGCGAACTCCGGAAGGTTCAGCCGCTGGACGCATTTCTCCACCAGCATGTGGAAGACGGCGGCACCGGCCTGCGGAAGGTCGACCGCCCATGGCTCGATGAATCTCCAGATCGTTTGGATTCGAGCGGGCGAGAAAACGAAACCTTCGCGCGCCATCTGGTTGCGAAGGTGTTGCGCCATCGTCGATGTGGGCACCAGCAGGCAAACCGCGTTGTCGTTCTTCTGCAACGCCGAACGCAGCTCTTCAAGAATCGTGAAGGTCTTGCCGGAACCCGCAGGTCCGGTCAGCAATCGCATGTAAAGTCCAGCTTACCGCGGTGCGCCGGAACACAGCTTACTGGTTACTGCCAGCGGCGGGCCGCACTCCGTGATTCTTCCACTCGCGAAGCTGCGCGAACCCGCGCGCCACTTCTGTGTTGTTAATCGCACAGTGCCCCTCGTGCTTCACGTACTGTTGCACGAAGAGATGCTGAGTGCCCATCTGTTCAGTAAGCCGTGAGTATGTATTCGGCACGAACGGCGGGACAATCGGATCGTATGTTGTGTGTATAGCAAGCATGGGACGCGTCAACCGCCCGGTGGGAGTGTAGTAGGTGTGAACATACTCCGTGGCGCGCGGATTGGCGGCATAGCGCTTTACTCCATCGTTGAGCGCGTCGTCGTCGGGCGTGCCCGAGTAAATGATGTTGCGATTGTCGAACGGGTTTCCACCTCCGCGCTGCTCCAGGTCCATCAGCACATAGGTGAAGAACACCATCGCGTGCGCCACTTCTTTGTTGCTGTGAATGCCGGTCCAATGGCGCACAATCTGCGCCTGGCTGGGTTTGGAATCGAGCAGTCGCGTTAGCTCGTCCTCGACATCCTTGCTCATCTTGAAGCTCGGCGGCACGCGATCGGGGCTCGGCAGCGCGCTGGGAAAATAATAATCGAACACCACGCGCAGGTCGAGTAGCTCACGATCCATGTACCACGACGACGCGCCCAGAGGTGCGCACAACGGAAGGCCCGCATCGTAAGTACTGGGAAACGATTCGATCAGCACCATGGTGAGGAACCCGCCCATCGAGTGGCCCGTAACATAGGTCTCGGTTGGCGCGCCGTATTTACGAATGAAGTAGCGCCGTAGCGCCTCGGTATCTTGCACGCCTTCCTGGATCGCCCAGCCCCCCGCGGCGAAGCCTGACTGGACAAACGCATAGCCCTGGCTGATGAAGACGTCGATGAACGGGCTGGCCTTGTCTTCGAAGCTCCCCGGAGTGTCACTGTACCCGTGACAATAGACCACCAGGCCACCGTTCCATTGCTCCGGCACGTCGATGCGGAACTTGGCGCCATTCATCTCCCCTAGTTCCGTGCGAACGCCACCGCACAATCCTGGCAGGATGGCCAGGGCAAATATCACAGTTTTCATGGTGGATTTCTCAATATACAGCCACGGCGAGAAGCCTGTAGCGCAGGCTCAGCCGGCAAGAGAGCCTACCCCCGCAGCAACCCAGACAGCGCCTGCTCCAGTTCCCGCTGTTTGTCCACGGTCAGCTTCTCGCCGCCGGCGGTCACATAGAAGACGTCGATGGCTTTGTGCGCCTCGGTGTCAATCAGCACGACGTCGATGCTCGCACCGCGCGAGGAGATAGTGGATGCGATATCGTAGAGCAGCCCTGGCCGGTCTTCGGTCACTACCTGGATGAGCGTCGCCGATCGCGACGCGTGGTTATCCATGTACACCGAGGGTTGAATGCGCGCTTTACGGCTCGGCGGCGTCACCTTCGGCCGGCTGCGCAGGAGTTGTTTCACATCGACGCGGCCCAGCACAGCCCGTTCGACAGTGGATTTCAACCGGTCCACTTCACTTGGATTCAGCTCCAGAGTGCGCACTGGATCGGAAAACGAAAATGTATCCAGCACCGTGCCGCGCCGGTTGGCGAAGGCCTCGGCTTTTAAAATATTCATTCCGAAACTGGAGAGCGTGCCCGCGATGGAGGCGAAGAGGAACGGCCGGTCGGCCGTAACCAGCGTCAGCCGGTAACTTCCGTTGGATCTTGCTATGTCCGCCGCGACTCCCCGCGCCCGGCTGTCCATCTCGAGCTGCATGTGGCGTGCAATATCGCCGTCGGAATGCGTGCGCAAATAGCGTATGGGAAATCCTTCCAGAAAGGCGTCGCGCTCGGGGGAACCGGCGTGCTGAATACGTTCCGCGTCCAATTCGCGCGTGAGCTCGTTATAGGTCCTCAGATAGAGCTGCCACAGCTGTTCGGCGCGCCACGAGGTCATCGCCGTAGGATTCACCGCGCTGATGTCGGCGTAGGTCACCAGCGTCAGGTACTTCAGATTTTCGACGGTGCCCACCTTATGCGCCAGATACTGCGTAGTCGCGGGGTCATCGGGATCGCGGCTGCTCATCGCCGTAGACATCTCCAGATGGCACCGGATCAGGAATGCGGCAGTGGTCCGTTCCGCGAGGGGCATCTGGATCCGCTCCATGGCGCGATCCGCAATGCGAAGGGACGCTTCCACGTGCCCTTCCTCGGGGCTTCCCTTTCCCACGTCGTGAAACAGAAGGGCGAAAACCAGCACGCCCAGTTGTTCAATCTCGGAAAGCAAGCCGGCATACGAAGTGCCCGGAGAATCTTTCGCGGCCCGCAACTGGGCCAGCGTCTGGATGGCCACCAAGGTATGTTCATCCACCGTGTACCGGTGGTAGAAGTCCCGGATCACCAGGCAGTCAATGTCTTCCATTTCGGGAAAGAGCAGCGTGAGGACTCCCGTCTCGTGCGCGACACGAAGAGCCAGAGCCGCGTACGGAAGCGATAGCGCCTCGCCGATGGCCGGCCAAAGGGGACGGGAAGGCGTGAAATACTTCCGTGCCGCGGGAGTTTGCGCCGCAATTCGCTCCTCGGCTTCGAGCGAGAGGCGAAAACCGTGCCGCGCGACGAATTGCAGCAAGCGCAAAAGCACCTCGGGCTCCGCCTCGATCTGCTGCGGAGCCCGTAGATAGACACGCTCGCGCGATACGGTGAAGTCCGTATTGGAGATCCGCGAACGGCGGTCGCGAAACTGGGCGAACAGTGAACTGGCGCGGGCCTCTTCGGTCTCGAGCACGCGGAGCGCTGAGCGGTCGATGACACGGGCGTTGCGGAAGTACGCGCGCATCAGTTCGGCCGGCTCAGCCAGACTCAGTTGCTCCGCCACCCACTCCTGCGCATCGAAGCTCAGTACGTTAGAGTCGCGCTTGGCGTGGTGATGCAGGTAGCCGCGCAGCTTGAAAAGAAAAGCGCGGGACTCGTTCAACTCCGTGATTGGCGCGGGTGGTGCGAGCGCGGTGGGCTGCGTCGTCGCAATTTGCGTCAACCACGCCAGCAGTTGCAAATCGCGCAACCCTCCCGGAGCTTCCTTGACGTCGGGCTCCAGATGATAGAACGTGTCGTTGAAGCGCGCGTGCCGCTCACGCGTCATCCGGGACAAATGGCGGGTGAGGCTGTCCCGCTGGCCATGAACAAATCGCGGAAGTCTCTGGACCAGCGAACCATAGACGCCGGCATCTCCAGTCAGATACCGCTGATCGAGCAGGCTGATGTTCAGCTCGATATTGCTGTCATGAAGTTCCGAGCATTCGGCGGGCGTGCGCACCGAATGGCTGACGCGCAGCCCGGCGTCCCACAATTGCTGGAGGAATCCGGAAATGGCATCTTTGAGGCCCCCGGCGGCTCTGTCGCTCGCGAACAGCAGCAACAGATCCACGTCGGAGTAGGGAAAAAGCTGTCGCCGGCCGTAACCGCCTACCGCCAATAAAGCGGCCCCGCCGGACGCAGCTTTCGAGAGGTGCTGAGCCCAGGACTTCAGGACCAGCGCGTCGACTGCCGCGGTGCGCTCTTCCAGCGCACGCAGGGGATCAGAGAGCTGCTTCTCCGCGATCATCATTGCGGATCCGAATGGCTTCGGCGACGTCGTACACAAAAACCTTGCCGTCGCCAATCTTGCCGGTGCGCGCCGCCGAGGTTAATGCGCGCAGCACTTCGTCCAGCCGGGCATCCGCGACCACCAGCTCCAGTTTCATTTTGGGCAGCAGGTCCACGTTATATTCCTGGCCCCGATAAACCTCTTTGTGACCTTTTTGCCGGCCATGCCCACGCACTTCAGTGATGGTCATTCCATCGATGCCAATGGTCTTGAGCGCTTCTTTGACCGGCTCGAGCTTGAACGGCTGAATAATGGCTTCAATTTTCTTCATCGCAATGTTCCTTGAGTGGATGCTCCTCGATCCTGTCCCTGGTCAAGACTCGAGGAAGTAACCTTCTTCTCCGTGCATGCTAAGGTCGAGGCCCTCAATCTCATGTGCTTCATCCACCCGCAAACCAATCACGGCGTCACAGATCTTCAGGATGATTAGAGTCCCCACGATGGCCAGCCCCCAAGCCACCGCGGTTCCGATCGCCTGATTCAGGACCTGCCCGGCATTACCGTCCGCCCATCCAAGCGCCAGCGTTTTGCCGGCGGAGTCCTTGAAACCTTCGTTGATAGCGCTGGTCGCAAATACTCCGGTAAGGATCGCACCCAACGTGCCACCGGCGCCGTGCACGCCGAATGCATCGAGCGAATCGTCATAACCGAACTTGTGCTTCACCAGCGTGACCATGTAATAGCAGACGATCCCGGCGAGGAATCCAATCACCAGCGCGGGAAAAGGCTGCACGAACCCCGACGCCGGCGTGATGGCCACCAGCCCGGCGACACACCCGGAAATAGCTCCCAGAACACTGGGTTTGCCCGAGCGAATCCATTCGGCCAGCATCCATCCCAGCGTCGCCGCCGCTGCTCCGAAATGAGTGGCGACGAAGGCGCTCGTGGCCAGGCCCGAAGCCGCCAGCGCGCTGCCCGCGTTAAAACCGAACCAGCCCACCCACAGCAGACAGGCGCCGATGACGCTCAAAACCACGCTGTGTGGCTTCATCTGCTCGTGCGGATAACCCACCCGCTTGCCCAGATACAACGCACAGATCAGCGCCGACACTCCTGAGGTAATGTGCACCACCGTGCCTCCCGCGAAATCGAAGCACGGAATCTTGCCGCCTAACGCCGCATTCAAGAGTCCGCCCTTGCCCCAGACCATATGCGCCATCGGAAAGTAAACGATCAGGGCCCACAGTATCGTGAACAGCAACATGGCGCTGAATTTCATGCGTTCCGCGAATGCGCCGGAGATCAAGGCCGGGGTGATGATGGCGAACATGAGCTGGTAGACCATGAATGTCTGTTGCGGGATGGTAGCGGCGTAGTCTGCATTGGGCGCGATCCCCACGCCACGGAGAAGCGCATAGCGCAAATCACCAATCAACGGGTTGCCCTCGGCAAACACCAGGCTGTAGCCCACAATCGCCCACAGCGCAGTGATGACCGCCATCAGGATGAAGCTCTGCATCATCGTGCCCAGCACGTTCTTGCGGCGAACCAGCCCGCCGTAAAACAGCGCCAAGCCAGGCCCCGTCATCATCAGAACCAGCGCCGCCGACATCAGCATCCAGGCATTGTCGCCCGCGCTCTGGGCCGACTTGACGGCGGTATCGAGCGCCGCCAGCCGCGCATCTATGCTTTGCGGCGTCTGCGCCATCGCCGCTGCTGAAAACACAAGTAGGGTCAACAACTTCATTACAAATTCCTTTTTCGGGTTACGAACGTAGCCAGTGTACTATTATTTACCCAAGGCTCTGACGGACGCGAATCAACGTTTCTATAAGCCCAATTGAAAATTTCTATTCCAGGCCAAGAGTAGAAGTACCATGGACTCCTTCGGACCAGGCCTTGCCATGGGGCCGAGCAAGTGACATATTGCTGTACAGGAGAGGTTTGTATGCGCGCGGATCAGGCACAAGTCTCTTGGGACGAAAAAAACAAGAATTGGCTCGTGAGAATCAAGATTGGCGAGGAAATCATTCGCCGCCATTCGAAATCCGCGAGGGACACCGATGACCAGACGCTGCGATCCCTGGCAGTCAAGGTGGCGCAGGAAGAAGGTTATGAACTGGAACCCGGGAAAGTGAGCGTTGGCGGGTAACCGTTCGCCGGCCGCCCCCAAGCTCTGTCGCCGTCCCCGCGGCGGAGGCACGGCCGCCTGCACCAGCGCTCCCCTCACCGGCCGCTCGTTGAGTGGTAACATAGACGGTCCTGAGGAGAACCCATGAAAGCTAAGAAGGCCTTGAAGCGGTTGAACAAGGTGGAGTCGTTGCTGTCCAACGTCATCGATCAGTTTCCGGATAGCGCACGCGGATTGCGGGACTTGCTCGACGCGGCAAGATCCTCCGTCGTTCGTGCCAGAGAAACGGTTGGCGCCCGTTTGGCCAGGGCTGCGAAGAAGCCGCCAGCCAGAGCCCACGAATCCCGTCTCAGCGCCGAAGGCCGAAAACGAATTTCGTTGGCTGCCAAGCGGCGGTGGGCGTTGGCCAAGCGCAACGGCGTCCACGCCGTGACCGGGCGAAAACTGAGCAAGACCGCATAATTCTGAGCCTGGGGCCCACACAGGGGGCCACCCAGGCGCGTTTGAGCGTCCCGCCTGGCTTTGATATAATTCGTGAAGATGCTAGGTAATCGAGCCCGCATTTTCGGGCATCGGGCGTCATCCCCCTTTCGCCGTTTCCGCGCGTTCACGCCTGTTCTGCTTGACAGCGCATCCATCCATGCGTAATCGGAGGTATCCAGACACCCGCTAAATGAAAGCCAGCGTACCCATCGTCCGTGGAATTGAAAGCCTGTTTGGAACTCGCGACGAGAACATTCGCCTCCTTGAGTCCGGCCTCGGCATCAACACTCAGCTCATTGATGACTCGCTCGAGATCGAAGGCGAGCCGGCCAACGTCGCGCGCGCGGAGAACATTCTCGAAGATTATGTCGCGCTGGTTCGAGAAGGCCACGTGTTTAACAACGGGGACCTCAACAGTTACCTCCGGGTTTGCACCGAAGACCCGGATGTGAGCTTGCGGGCCCTGGTGTCCAGCGGGCGCCAGCGCACGTTTGGAAAGAAGCTGTTGGCGCCGAAGACGGTCAACCAGCGCCGTTACATGGAGGCGATCGAACGCAACGACCTGGTATTCGGAGTCGGTCCGGCGGGCACCGGAAAGACCTATCTGGCGGTGGCCATGGGAATCTCGGCGCTGCTTTCGAAACGGGTGAGTCGCATCATTCTGACGCGCCCGGCGGTCGAAGCTGGCGAACGGCTGGGCTTCCTGCCAGGAACTTTGCAAGAGAAAGTGGATCCCTACCTGCGCCCGCTATACGATGCGCTGCACGACATGCTGGAACCTGAGAAGGTGGAAAAGCTCCTGGAGCGCTCCATCATCGAGGTGGCTCCCATCGCGTTCATGCGCGGCCGGACGCTCAACGACAGTTTCATCATTCTGGATGAGGCCCAAAACTCCACCGCCGAGCAAATGAAGATGGTGCTCACGCGCCAGGGCTTCAACTCCAAGATGGTGGTGAACGGCGACGTAACCCAGATCGACCTCCCCGCGGGGAGGCGGAGCGGTCTGCTGGACGCGCTCGATGTTCTCCGCGGGGTTACGGGCATCAGTTTTATCAGTTTCGACGAGCGGGATGTGGTACGGCACAGCCTGGTCCAGCGTATTGTCAAGGCATACGAAAAGTACAACGAGATGGTGGGCGCCGGAAGGCAGCTCACTCTCAAGCTCACGGACAACGGGGCCGAAGCGCCGGTTGAAGCGGCCGCCGCGGCCTCAACCGAAAACAGCGCGGAAGTCCCCAACGCCTGAGGGCGTTCCCATGCCTGGTTCCGAACCCATGGTTCTTATGCGTCGCGCTCCATCCGGATTGCGGCGTGGTCCCCTCGAGGCCTTCGCGCACCAGTTGCGTGAGCGTGTAACCGCCGGCCGCTGGTTCCAATGCCTGATTACCGATGATCGGGAGCTGCAAAGATTGAACCGCCAATTCTTGGGGAAAGACTACGCGGCCGATGTCCTGTCATTTCCCGCGGCGGAAGGCATGGAAACGGCTTCAGAACTCGGCGAGATTGCCATTTCTTACCAGAGAGCTCGCGCGCAGGCTGGTGCGTTTGGTCATTCGACGAGAGACGAGATTCGGATCCTCATGCTGCATGGCGTGCTGCATCTGATGGGTATGGATCATGAGCGGGACCGCGGCGCAATGGCGCGGACTGAACTTGCCTGGCGCAACAAGCTGGGCCTGCCCGCCAGTCTGATTGAAAGGGCCGGCGCGTGAGCTGGGTTCTGTTCGGAATTACCGTTGTCGCAGTGCTTCTTTTGGCGCTGGCCAGCTCGGTGCAGCTTCTTTACCTGGAAAGTCTGCGGCTGCGCACGCGCGACTTGCCTGCGTTGGAATTTTTCAAGAGCGCGCTCGAAAATAAGATCGGACTCGATACCGACCAGGGTGCATTGTCATTTTCCCTCCTCAAGCACGCGACGCTGGCGCTCCTGGGTGTACTGGTCATGGGTTCTTTCCTGGGTTATGGCGTCACCTGGCTGACGTTTCTTGAAGCCTGCTGCACGTCGCTGGTGCTCATGCTGATTGCCGGTTACGCCATCCCGCAGATCTCGTATCGGCGCTCGGCGGGCAAATGGCTCGCGCCGCTATTGCCCCTGCTGCGCGGTCTCACGCTGGTGATGAGACCGGCGACTGCGGTGTTCAACTTCTTCTATTCGCTCCTGGAAATCGCCGATGAGAAAAGCGGCGGCGAGGAGCCGGCCACCCAAGCGGAGAACATCGAAGCGCTGATCTCGGCTGGAACCGAGGAAGGGCTGATCGAAGAAGAAGACCGCAAGTTGATCCAGTCGGTGGTGGAGTTCGGCGACAAGGTGGTTCGCGAGGTGATGACGCCGCGCCCCAATATCGTGGCCGTTTCGGCGGATTCCACGCTGGAAGAACTGCGACAGCTGGTCATCAACGAACAGTATTCGCGTATTCCGGTTTACGAGGGATCCATCGACCAGGTCATCGGCTTTGTGCACGCGCGGGATATGTTCGAACTGGAAGAGGACGAGCGCACGCGGCACAGCGTGCGCGAGTTGATGCGGCCCATCCGTTTCGTGCCGGAAACCAAGCCCGTCAACGATCTGATGCGCGAGATGCAGCGGGACAATACCCACATGGTGATTGTGGTAGACGAGTATGGCAACACCGCGGGCCTGGCCACCATGGAAGATCTGGTGGAGGTGATTCTGGGCGAGATCCGCGACGAGCACGAACCGGATTCCGACGTCAAAGAAGACGGCGCGGGCGGCTACATCGTCTCTGGCAATTTCGATCTGGCGCGCCTGGCCGGCATGCTGGAATTCCGGCCGCAGGGTGAGATTGAATCCACCACCGTGGGCGGCCTGGTGACGGAGTGGCTGGGTCGCGTGCCGCAGCCCGGAGAGTCCGTGGAGCGCGACGGGATCCGCATCGATGTGCTGGCGAGCGATGAACTGCGCGTCGAACAGGTGCGCGTCCAGCGCTGGCAAGCCGTGGCGCATGAGTGAAGAGACGCTGAACCAGCCGGCGACCGGCTTTCGTTCCGGCTTCGTCTCCATCCTCGGCCGCCCCAACGCCGGAAAATCCACGCTGCTGAATGCAATGGTGGGCTCGAAGATCGCGATCGTCGCGGATAAACCGCAGACCACCCGCACCGCCATTCAGGGCGTGGTTACCACCAATCATGCGCAGATCGTATTCGTCGACACGCCCGGCATCCACCAGGCGGATTCACCCATCAATAAGCGCATGATGCAAATGCTGCGCGCGGCGCTCGACGACCGCGACCTGCTGCTGTTTGTGGCAGACGCGTCGCGAGAGTTTGTAAGGGCCGACGCGCAGGCCGTGGACCTGGCGAAAAAAAGCGAGACGCCCGTCATCCTGGTGCTGAACAAAATCGATCTCCTCCAGGACAAATCCCGCCTGCTCGCGTTGATCGAAAAGTACCGCCCCCTGCGCGATTTCGTCGAATGTATTCCGCTGTCGGCGGCCAGCGGTGAGAATCTTGACGTCTTGCGCAATGCGATTGTGGAGCGGCTGCCGGAAGGCCCCGCTTATTTCCCGGCGGATCATATGACCGACCAGCCGGAGCGGTACCTGGCAGCGGAGCTGGTTCGCGAGAAGATCCTGAACGAGACGCAGCAGGAAGTGCCGCACTCGGTAACTGTAATGGTCGACAAATGGGAGGCGACCGGCGGGCTCATTCGCATTTACGCGAGCATCTACGTGGAGAAAGAAGGCCAAAAAGGAATCCTCATCGGTGCGGCTGGATCGAAGCTCAAGCGCATCGGCACCTTGGCGCGTCAGGAAATGGAGCGATTTTTTGGCCGGAAGATCTACCTCGACCTGCACGTCAAGGTGCAACCAGGCTGGCGCGAGACGCCGGCCTTTCTGGATGCGCTGGACTGGCGTACAATGGCCGGGAAAGATGAAACTTAAATCCATTCCGCTCGCCGCCTTGTTGTCGGTGGCGCTGACCCTGCAAATAAGCGCGGCGGGGCCCTCCAGCCGCCCGTTCTACTTTGCCGACAAGAAAGTGTCCGACGACTCCCTTCACGATCTGGTGATGCGCAAGCTGGCTGACGATGCCGACGTCAAGGGCGGCGGACTCGATATCGATGTCAAAGATGGCGTGGTCACTCTGCGCGGCAAGCTGGAAAACGAGAAGCAAATCCAAAAGGCCGAGCGGCTCGCCAAAAAGGTGAACGGCGTCAAGAAAGTGGTTAACGAGATTACCCTCGCCAAGAAATGATTGGCACCCCGATCACACGCCGGCAGCTCGGCGCCTCGGTCCTTGGCGCATTAGGCTCTGCCGCTCTCGCCCAGGAGGAGCGGCAGATTGACCGGGTGGCCGCGGGATTTCGTTTCACGGAAGGTCCCGCGTGGTCCCGCGAAGGCTTTCTCCTTTTCAGCGACGTGCCTAACGACCAAATCCTGAAGTACGTTCCGGGGGAGAAGCCCACGGTCTTCCGCGAGAACTCCAACGGTGCGAACGGAAATGCGTTCGATGCCCAGGGCCGCTTGTATTCCTGTGAAAGCCGCACACGGCGCGTGGTGCGCATGGACAAAAAGGGGAACATGCAGGTCCTGGCGGACAAGTGGGAAGGCAAGCGCCTGAACGCGCCCAACGACATCGTGATTCGCAAGGACGGCCACGTCTATTTCACCGACCCGGCTTTCGGCAACCAGGCCGACGCTCGCGAGCTGGATTTCTTCGGCGTCTACCACATCACTCCAAAAGGGGAATTGGGTCTGATTGCCAAACCGGCCGGCCGGCCGAACGGCATCGCTCTTGCGCCGGGCGGACACGTGCTCTACGTCGCTGACTCCGACGAGCACAACGTGCGTGCTTACGATGTTGACCACAACGGCGAGGTCTCGGGCGAGCGCGTCGTGATTTCCGGAGTGAGCGGCGTGCCCGACGGCATTCGCGTGGATGAAAAGGGCAACATCTATGTCGCCTCGAACGGAGTCGCCGTGTACGATGCGCGCGGCAAGCTGACCGAGACCATCGAATTCTCCGAAACACCCGCCAATTGCGCGTTCGGTGATTCCGACCTCCAGACCCTCTACGTCACCGCCCGCACATCGCTCTATCGCGTGCGGCGCAATGTGAAAGGGGCGTCGCAATATTAAACGCCGGCCAGCCACAGACGGGCGCCGCTATCCCCGGCATCCTATCGTGGGTGTCGGCGCCATCATTTTTCGCCGCAATCGCGTGCTGCTGGTGGAGCGCGGCAAGCCTCCCCTAAAAGGCTTCTGGTCACTGCCCGGCGGCGCGGTCGAGACGGGCGAGCGCCTGGAGGAGAGCATCCGGCGCGAGGTGATGGAAGAGACCGGGCTGGTGGTAAAGCCGGTGCGAATGTTCACAATCTTCGAACGCATTATGCGCGATGATCAGGGCGAGGCGGAATATCACTACGTGCTGGTCGATTATCTTTGCCGGGTGGCCGGTGGCGCGCTCGAAGCAGCGAGCGATGTGAGCCGCGTTGCGTGGGTGCCACGAACGGCGCTCTCGCGATACAAGATTACTGAAGGCACGCTGCCGGTGATTGAGCGGGCTTTTCGGGAACGATGAC
>Ga0335079_10001065_pt1 | contig 31210 bp, 26 predicted proteins | sample Lox_Sample_33_FD_206719 | JGI IMG/M metagenome (GOLD analysis project Ga0335079, IMG submission 206719) | Soil microbial communities from Loxahatchee National Wildlife Refuge, Florida, United States - Lox_Sample_3.3 | ecosystem: Environmental > Terrestrial > Soil > Wetlands | place: USA...
ATGATCGACAACATGGGCAGAAGACTCACCAAAGAAACAACACCGACATGGCGGGCACCAGCCTGCACAACGGATCTACCGGCAGCGGCCTAGATCAAACTCCCTCTAAGGATGTAACCCTATGATCAGCCCGTCGGCGGGCCTGTAACCGGCGTTTAGCGCCTAATCTACGCCCCGGCGACCATCATTTACGCGACTGCCATCTGCCGCCACCTGCTGGCGGGCTCATCGCGAGCGCGTGACCTGGCCGACCCCACGGCCGCGTTCTCGCGGTGGGCAAGGAGCAGGGGCGCGGCGGTGGAAGCGACATCTAGGCGGCCGTGCCGGCATGCGGGGCGACTCTCAGGCGGGAGTCCTTCCCCCGACCTCGGCGCTGAACCGGGCTCAGTGAGGCTGAACACACCACACAACACGCCACACTGGGTAGACCCTCGGCCGACCCCGCCAACGCCGTCCGCGCTCCGTTTTTCCAGCTGTGATTCGGCGTCCCCGCACCGCACCGCGCCCGTTGCCCGCGACCCAGGACTTCGGCGCGTGGACGGCAGCGGTACACCGCCGAGCCGCTGCCGTCCCGGTTGGGGGAGCTACTACTTCTTCTTGGCTTTCTTGCTCTTCTTGGCCTTCTTGCTCTTCTTGGCCACGCTTATCAACCCACTTCCGACTCGACAGGTCAACGATATGTTGACCGGGCAGCGTCAACGTATCATTGACAGGTACCGGTTGTCGATACGCTGTGACGGTGGCCTCCAAGAGTCCCGTCAGGCGGATCACCGCGGCGCTCGGCGCTCTCGACGTCGCCGACGGGCCGATTAGCCGACTCGAAGCTGCCCGGCGCCTGCGAGAAGCGGCAGAGGAGCTGGAGGCCGCCCAGGTTGAGGCCGCCCGCAAGGCCGGTGCCACTTGGAATGAGATCGGCGCGTGCTACGGACTCACAAAGCAAGGCGCCCAGCAACGCTTTCGGGCTGCTCGCGACCAGGCCAAGGCCGTTACTGCGGCGCCAAAAAGGAAGAAGGCTGGTCCGATGGCTTGATCCTCCCAGTACCCCCGTGCTCCCGGCGTCGCGAGGCAGGCAGCGGATCCCAGCGCGCAGCCGTTCAGAATAATAATGCTTAACGGCTCACGCGGGGTGGCACTATCCTGCTCAGCCGGTTACGGCAGGGTGAGGATCTCGCGGCCCGAGTCGGTCACCAGGATGGTGTGCTCGAACTGCGCGGTTCGCTTGCGGTCCTTGGTGACGGCGGTCCAGCCGTCCGGCCAGACGTCGTAGTCGATGGTGCCGAGGGTGAGCATCGGCTCGATCGTGAACGTCATGCCCGCCTCCATGATCAGCGGGACGGACGGGTCGTCGAAATGCGGCACGACGAGGCCGGAGTGAAATGTGGTGCCGATGCCGTGCCCGGTGAAGTCGCGCACCACGCCGTAGCCGAAACGGCGGGCGTAGGACTCGATGACCCGGCCGATGGCGTTCAACGGCCTGCCCGGCGCCACCGCGCGGATGCCGCGGTACATCGCCTCCCTGGTGCGCTCCACGAGCAGGCGTGACTCTTCGCTGACGTCACCCGCAAGGAATGTCGCGTTGGTGTCCCCGTGCACTCCGCCGATGAAGGCGGTGATGTCCACGTTGACGATGTCGCCACCCTTGATCACCGTGTCGTCGGGTATGCCGTGGCAGATGACTTCGTTGACCGAGGTGCACAGCGACTTCGGGTAGCCGCGGTAGCCAAGCGTGCTCGGGTAAGCCCCGTGGTCACACAGGAACTCGTGCCCGACCTGGTCGAGTTCGTCCGTGGTCACGCCCGGCTCGACGGCGCGTCCCACCTGCTCGAGCGCGAGCGCGGCAAGCCGGCCCGCGACGCGCATGCGCTCGATGATGTCGGCGGACTTGACGTTCGGTTCCCCCGTGCGCGGGCGTTTCTTGCCCACGTACTCCGGCCGGGGGATGGTTTCAGGAACCTGGCGTACCGGTGATACCCGGCCTGGCTGGAGTACGGTCGTCATGTACTGCGAGTCTAGTTGACATGAATCAATCGCAGCGCTGGTGGTACTGCCTCAAGCACAAGACCGTGGAGCCGGAGCCGGGATGCCCCGCCAAGGACCGACTCGGCCCCTACGCGAGCAAGGAAGATGCCGAGCACGCGATAGAGATCGCTCACCGCCGCAACGAGGAGTGGGACGCGCAGGATCGCGATTGACGTGACTTTCGCCCGTTTGCGGGCGGGCGCGGGTCGCGCGCGGCGGCGGCGCGAGTTTGCGGGCCGTACGCCCGGTAATCTATGGGCGTCTGCGGAGAGGGGGTGCGCGTGACCGGCTACCAGCCCGGGCAAGGGCTGCCGCCCGCGGCGCAGGCGCGGATGGCCGAGATCCGCGGCAGTGGCACGTGGGGGTCCGCGCTGTCCACGGCGGAGTTCGCCGCGATTCGCTCCGCCGGTTTCGAGCCAGTTGGCCAGGTGCTCGGCGCCGCGGTCTACAACATCGGCTATTCCGGCGGGTACTACTGCCCAGGCGCGTGGGCCGGCCGGGGAACGGGCTACTGGGGCGGCATGACGCCTGCTGCGAGCGAGACTCAGGTGTCCGGGCGCGGCGGCTGGGCGTCGTTCGGGCCCCTGGTGCAGACAATGTACGAGGCGCGGCGCACGGCGATCGGCCGGATGAGCGCGGAGTGCGCGGCGCTCGGGGGTCACGGCGTGGTCGGCGTGGGGCTGGACATCGGGCCATTCCCTGCCGGTGGACTGGAATTCAAGGCGATCGGCACCGCGGTGCGCGCACCAGGTGCCGTCTACCCTAGGGCACCGTTCACCTCCCACCTGACCGGCCAGGACTTCGCGAAGCTGATCGCTACCGGGTTGGTTCCCGCGGCGCTTGTCCTGGGCATTTCGATCGGCTCCAGGCACGACGACTGGCGGACCATGGGGCAGATCGGCTGGGGAGCTGGCAACGTCGAGATCTCCGGATACACCGAGCTGGTGAATGCGGCGCGAAACGACGCCCGGGTCCAACTGGAGAAGGACGCCCGCGCTCACGGCGCCGATGCCGTGGTCACCTCGCGGATGGAGTTGCGGATGCGGGAGCGTGAGTGCCCGGCCCAGGAGGGCCGCAGGGACCACATCGCGGAGGCAACCTTCGTGGGTACCGCGATCGCACGTTTCGACCGCTCGGCCAAACCGCCGCCGCCGAGCCTGGCCATACTGTCGCTCGATCCACAGCGACGGCAGGCCGCCCGCGTCAGGCTCGGGTCCTGACGGTGTCGGCGACCAAACATTGGCACGCGGCCGGTCAGGTCATACACGGCCTTACCGCCAGACGTTCCTGCCTGGCACACGGTCTTGCCGACACACGGTCTTGCCGGCACACGGTCTTGCCGGCACACGGTCTTGCCGGCACAAGGTCCTACGGGTACACGGAGCACGCAGTCGAGGGAGACGCGATGACGGAGCAGCAGCAGGGGGCCGGCCTGGCCGCGCAGGGCGTACCGCAGGACGCGATGCGCCGCCTGGCCGAGCTTCAGCCAGGCAGGCCAGGTTCCATTTTCACCTCCGACCTGTCGGTGAACGAGTTCCTGCTCGTACGTGAGGTCGGTTTCCGGCCCGTCGGCCTGGTGCTCGGCAGCTCGATCTATCACGTGGGCCTGCAGGTCGGCAGGTGGGGGAAGAACCAGGAACTCGATGTGCTGTCCCAGGCCATGTACCACGCACGCGAACTGGCGATGACGCGGATGGAGGCCGAGGCGGACGCGCTGGGCGCGGACGGCATCGTTGGTGTCAGGCTGGATGTGGAGATAAAGGAGTTCGGCAACGACATCGCCGAGTTCATCGCCATCGGCACCGCGGTCAAGGCCGAGCCAGGCGCGGGCGGCAGCGCGGGCAGCGGGGTGACCAAATGGCGGAACAACAAGAACCAGCCGTTTACGTCCGACCTGTCCGGCCAGGACTTCTGGACGCTGATCCGGGCGGGGTACGCGCCGCTCGGCATGGTGATGGGATCGTGCGTCTACCACATCGCGCACCAGCGGCTCGGCGGCGTGCTCGGCAATATCGGGCGGAACGTCGAGCTCGAGCAGTTCACCCAGGCCTTGTACGACGCGCGCGAGCTGGCCATGAGCCGGATGCAGGCGGAGGCGGAGGAGTTGCACGCGGAGGGCATCGTGGGCGTTCAGCTACGCCAGCACAGCCACCAGTGGGGCGCGCACACGACGGAGTTCTTCGCGATCGGCACCGCGGTGCGCCCGCTCCGCCAAGATCACGTCATTGAGCCGCCGACGATGGTGCTCAGCCTCGACGCCTGAGCCGGCCGGCGGGCACCGACAGGGGTCATCGGCGCCCCGGTAACCCGTTTCATCATCGAAATCTGTCCGTGGCGCCCGATGGCCAAATAGGGTGTCGGGGTCGGCTGGTCGCCCCGGGTCGTGCCCGCGTCAGTCCTCGGTTGAGCCGCTGACGGCGTCGAGCAGCCGGGCGAGTCGTTCACGCAGCCCCGATCTGCGCTCACCTTCGATCTCGCCGGCGGCGGCGCTGACGAGGTGCTGCGCGCCGTCGAACGAGACGGGGGAGGTGGCGGGGGGCACGGCAAGCGCCTCGTGCGCGAGTTGCTCGAGTTCGCCGTCTCCTTGATCGAGCGCGACGACGGTGGCCCCGATCCGCTTTGCGTCGCTCACCCGTTCAAGCAGCGGGGCCGGTGCGGCTTCCACCGCGACGACGAACAGTGTCTCACCGCGCTGTGCCGCCTCAAGCCGCTCCAGGCCGATGCCCAGGTGCGCTGGCGCGCCTGGCGGCGGCGACCAGCGGATCAGGGTCGGCATCAGAGCCGGCATTCCGCCGAGCCGGGCCTCGTCCTCCAGGTGGGCGGTGACGTGCCAGGGGTCATCGCCTGGAGTGCCGACGACGAGCAAGCCGCCCGGGCTGCGGGTGAAGCCACGCAGGGCCCTGCCGAGCCTTTGCGTGCGTTCGAGCCACCCAGTCGGTCCGAGCAACTCCCGCAGCGCGGCCACCTGGTTCGCGTCCATTCCTTCATGGTGCCGGGCACCGCAGTCCAGCGCACCATTTACCGGTTATCGGCGGGCGACTTTGAAGGGGTGGCGGCCGCCCCTGGCGGCGCGGGCAGGCCCGGCTTGTTCCGGCGGCGCCCCGCGGCCATGGCCCGCGGGGCAGCCATCCGCCCGCGAGGCGGCCACGGGCCCAAGGGAGCGGCCGTGGGCTGGCAGAATCCGCGTACCCTCGCCGGGGCGCGTGCGGGCTGGGCCGGGCCGTAATGGCAGGATCGGGTGCATGGCGAAACCGCAGCGCGATTCGGACAGCAGGCTCAGCGCCGAAGAGCCGGGGGGCTCCGCAGGCGAGGCGGCTGCCGCCGCGGCCGAGCGGCCGCCGCGACGGGGCTCCGCAGGCGAGCGCCGACCGCAGCGCGGCGCGGCCGGGGAAGCGGCGGCCGCCCGGGGAGCGGCCGGGGAAGCGGCGGCCGCCCGGGAAGCGGCCGGGGAAGCGGCGCAGCCAGACGTGGCGGACCTGGTCATCGGCATCCTCGGCGGCACCGGCCCCGAAGGCCGCGGGCTCGCGCGCCGGTTCGCGATTGCGGGCAACACCGTCCTCATCGGCTCACGCAGCGAGGATCGTGCGATTGCCGCGGCAGCGGACCTGGACGCTGGACCTGACGTGCGAGGGCTGCCCAACGACGCGGCCGCGCGCGAGGCCGACGTCGTGATCGTGGCGGTGCCGTGGGAGGGTCACGCCGCGCTGGTCGCATCGCTCGCGGCGGAACTCGCCGGCAAGATCATTATCGACTGCGTGAACCCGCTGGGTTTCGACAAGCAGGGCGCCTTCGCGCTTCGCGTGGAGGAGGGCAGCGCCGCGGAGCAGACCGCGGCGCTGCTGCCGGGTAGCCGCGTGGTCGGCGCGTTCCACCACGTGTCCTCGGTGCTGTTGCTTGACCCTGAGATCGCCGAGGTGCCAATGGACGTGCTCGTGCTTGGCGACGACCGCGCGGCCACCGACGTGGTGCAGGCACTGGCCGCGCGCATCCCCGGCACGCGCGGCGTCTACGCGGGCCGGTTGCGCAACTGCAGCCAGGTGGAGGCGCTGACCGCTAACCTCGTCGCGATCAACCGGCGCTACAAGGCCCACGCCGGCCTGCGCATCACAGACGTATGAGCTTCGGACCGGATCCTGCGGGGATTCGGGGGTCGCCCCCCGGGGCGATACGGCCCTGACGGGCGCCGCGGGGATTCCCGGCCGGTCGCCACCGTGCGGCCGCTGAGCGCGTCCGGAGTTGGGGTGCCGGAGCGGGCAGCGGCTGTCCAGCCGTGTCCTCAGCAATCGGAGGGGCCGCAGCATCGGGGCAGCGTCAGCGATAGGCGTGCTCCTCGGCAGGGAACGCACCGGAGCCGACGTCTGCCGCGAAGGACTGCGCCGCGGTACGGAGCGCGCCCGCCACGTCGGCGTACTTTCTGACAAATTTCGGCGTCCGCGCCGAAAGCCCTGCCATGTCCTGCCAGACAAGGACCTGCGCGTCGCAGCCTGGGCCGGCGCCTATCCCGATGGTCGGGATCGACAGGGAACTCGTGACCCTGGTGGCGAGTTCCGCGGGCACGCATTCGAGAACGACGGAGAAGGCACCGGCCGCCTCGAGTGATTTGGCGTCGGCGACAAGTTGCTCGCCATCCTCGCCCCGTCCCTGGACCCGGTATCCGCCGAACGCGTGCACCGACTGCGGGGTGAGGCCAAGGTGTGCAATTACCGGGATGCCCGCCGCGACAAGTTCCTCGACCTGGTGCAGCACGCGTCGCCCGCCCTCGAGCTTGACCGCGTGTGCGCCTGACTCCTTCATGAACCTGATGGCGGCGGCGAGCGCCACGTCGGCGGACGCCTGGTAGGACCCGAACGGCATGTCGGCGACGACCATGGCCCTGCGGGTGCCGCGCACCACGGCGGCGGCGAGCGGGATCAGGTCGTCCAGCGTAACCGGGATGGTGGAATCGTGGCCGTAGACGACCATCCCGGCCGAGTCACCCACGAGCAGCACCGGGATTCCGGCCTCGTCGAAGACCCGGGCGGTCAGCGCGTCGTACGCGGTAAGCATCGGCCATTTCTCGCCGCGCACCTTGGCCGCCGCGATGTCGCGGACGGTTACGCGCCTGTTCGCGGCGCCCCCATACAGAGCCGTGGGCTGACCGGATACAGCAGCGTGTGCAATAGGAGCAGTCATGACACAACCTCCTGGCCTCGAGGCGCCCTGCTGGCGTCCCCGGACGTTCTGAGCATGACATGTCCAGAACCGGCATTCCAACCCCCCGGCGTGACCGTGCGCCAACTCGGGACCTCTGGCCTTAAAACGATGAGCACGGCCGCGGCCGTGCGGCCCGCCAACTTGAGACCTCTGGCCTTAAAACGATGAGCACGGCCGTGGCCGTTCGGCCGCGCCAGCCCGGGGACCTCCGGTTCTTGAACGATTAAACGGCTGGGCACAGATGCACCGCAGGCCCGGAATACATTCCGAAACGGGACAGTTCCGTATCGGTGTCAGATGCGGTAAAGCGACCCACTCTTGAAAGGCATCATGCCTGAGCACAGCACTGCTCCAGGCGGGCGCATCGCCCCAGGAGCACAAGTCCGCACTCCGGCGCACGCCGATGCCGCGCAGACCGCGACATCCGCGCGGGTTTATCGCCGCCGCTGGCTGATCCTCGGCGTCCTGGTCGTCGGCCTGCTCGTCATCGTCCTCGACAACACCGTCCTGAACATCGCGCTGAAGACGATCGCGGACCCGAGCGGCGGCCTGGGCGCGACTCAGAGCCAGCTCGAATGGGCGATCAACTCCTACACGCTGATGTTCGCCGGCCTGTTGTTCACGTTCGGCGTGCTCGGCGATCGCATCGGGCGCAGGCGGATGCTCATCATCGGCCTGCTGCTTTTCGGCGTCGCCTCGCTGCTTTCCGCGTATTCGCAGACGCCCGATCAGCTGATCGCAGCGCGGGCGGCCATGGGCTTCGGCGGCGCCGCGGTCATGCCGCAGACGCTGTCCATCATCTCGAACGTGTTCGATCCGCGCGAGCGCGGCCGCGCCATCGCCATCTGGGCGGCAGCGGTCGGCGCAGGGATCGCGATCGGGCCGGTGCTCGGCGGCCTGCTGCTGAACCACTTCTGGTGGGGCTCGGTCTTCCTGATCAACGTACCGATCGTCGTGGTTGGTGCGCTCCTCGTGCTGCTCATCGTCCCCGAGTCGCGTAACCCTGACCCAGGTAAGGTCGACGTCCTCGGCGTGCTACTGTCCGTCGCCGGCCTCGTGCTCGTGGTCTACGGGATCATCGAGGGAGGCGACACGGGTTCGTGGGTGCGGCTTGACGTGCTCGGCCCCGTCGTCGGCGGGCTGGCGGTGCTGGTGCTGTTCGGCTGGCATGAGTCCCGGATCAGCCACCCGTCGCTCGATGTCCGGCTGTTCCGCGACCCGCGCCTTTCTGCTTCCGTCGGCGCCATCGGCCTGGTGTTCTTCGCGCTGGCGGGCGCGATCTTCTTCATCAGCTTCTACATGCAGAATGCCCGCGGATACAGCCCGCTTGATGCCGGGCTGTTGACGCTACCGCTGGCCGCCGGACAGATGCTTTTTTCGCCACGCAGCGCTACGCTGGTGCGGAGGTTCGGGGCCAAGGCCGTCACCACGATCGGCCTGCTGCTTGTTGCCGTGGCGCTGGCCGGCTACTACCTCCTCGGCGTGGACACGCCGATCTGGGTGCTCGGCGTCATCTTCTTCGTCCAGGGCGCAGGGATGGCCAACGTCATGCCGCCCGCCACCGAGGCTGTGATGTCGGTGCTGCCGCGCGAGCGCGCTGGCGCTGGCTCGTCGCTGAACAACACCGCACGTCAGGTTGCCGTCGCGCTCGGCGTCGCGGTGCTCGGCTCGATCCTCGCGCAGGTTTACCGTGGTCAGCTAAGTCCGTACCTGGGCGGCCTGCCGGCCGGCGCGCGCGGGACCGCGACCGCATCGATCGCGGGCGCCCAGGCTGTCGCGCAGCAGCTAGGGCCGGCAGGCAACCCGCTGCTCGCCCCGGCGAACGAGGCGTTCGTGCACGCCATGCACGTCACCTCGCTGATCTCGGCCGCCATCGCGCTGGTGGGCGCCACCGTGGTGTTCGTCTGGATGCCGGGGTTGCGTGGCCGGGCGCAGGCGCGGCAGGACAGCAGCGAACGCGCGCAGCATCAGGTACGGGACGCACAGCATCAGGTGCGGGAAACGGCTACTGAGCCCGCGGCCGTGTAAGGATGTGAACGTCATGACCCGCGCAGGCATGGACTCCGTCAACGTGGTTGACGCACCGGGTGTAGAAGCACCCCAGGTTGACGCGTCCGGCGTACCAGCGCCGGGCGTACCAGCACCGGGCGTACCAGCGCCGGGCGTACCAGCGCCGGGCGTACCAGCACCGGGCGCCGCGCGCCGGCCCGGGCGGCCTCGAAGTGAGGAGGCCGACCGGGCCATTATCGACGCCGCGCTCGATCTGTTCGCGGAGTCGGGCGCCGGGGGCCTGTGCATCGAGGCCGTGGCCGCCAGGGCTGGCGTCGGCAAGAGCACGATCTACCGGCGCTGGCCGGGTAAGGAAGACCTGCTCGTCGATGCGCTCGCCGCGCTGAAGGCTCCGCTGCCCGAGCCGTCGGGCGAGTCGGTCCGAGCCGACCTGGTCGCGCTGCTCCGGGTCATGTGCCAGGATTTCGCCGACCCGAGGCTGGTCCGCGCGTCCGCGCTGCTGCACGGCGAGGGAATCAAGTACCCGCGGCTGATGGAACGATTCACCGAGTCGGTCGTCGAGCCACGGCGTGCTGTGTTCAGGAATGTGTTGCGCCGCGGCATCGAGACCGGCGAACTACGCGGCGACCTCGACATCGAGGCGGCGCTGTTCATGATGACGGGCGCGATCCAGGCCATGGCGCGGTGCGGCGTCGAGCCCATTCCGGTCACCTACGCCGACCGGATCGTCGACGCGTTGCTGCAGGGCCTGACACCCCGCTGAGCGGGCGCCGCGTGGTGCGCGCTGAGCGGGCGCCGCCGCCTCGCGCAGCCGTATCGATACGAGCTTGCGGCAGTTTAGCGAGCCTTGGGCCGGGTGGCACCGGTAGTTGCCGCGCGAGCGGCGCCGGGCTGGCATTCTTGTGCTGTGCCGGAATCGGGGTCGCCTGCTGCCGGATGGCCGCGCCGCAGGGCGGACGCGGCGGCCTCGCGCCCGTTCGGGCAGAGCGCCGAGCGGTCGTTTTACTGCCGGTCGTGCCGGCTGACGGCGCGGGGCCGGTGGGTTCCGGCCGGCTGGTATGTGCTGGAGCGTGCGGTCGGCGGTGGCGGGCGGCATCTGCGGGTGGGGCTGTACTGCTCGCTGGACTGCCTGGCCGCGGCCGGCGGCGGCCAGGCCGCGGCGGAGCAGGGCGCGGGAGCTCGGCTGGGCCTGCCCGCCGGCGCCGCGCGCGGCCGGGCGCGGCTGGTCGAGATCGCGCAGACGCTCCTGCATCAGGGGGCGACGATCCGCGCGGCCGGTGACGAGCTGGGCCTGCCCACGTCGACGCTGCGGCACTGGCTCCGTGAGGCCGGGGTCCGGGTCGGTGCCGACGGCACGCTCACCGGATCCGCCGCCCCGGCGCCGTCGCCGCCGGGCAACGACAAGCAGGAGGATGCCGGTGGCGCGCGTGGCGCGGCGGCGGGGCCCGAAACACCGGCCGCTGCCGGCGGACCGCCGCCAACGCCGGCGGGCATCGGCGGCGCGCCGGTCCAGGCGCTCCATGAGCTGGCTCAGGCCGGGTTCGTCACCGACCTGGCCTGGGAGACCGGGGTGGACGGCGACGCGCACCGGCCGGTGTTCTGCTGCACGGTGACCGCCCGGGTAACGGGCATCGCCGGCCCGGTCCGCGCACGGGGCGCGGGCGGGTCGAAAGCGGCGGCGAAGGCTTCCGCCGCGGCGGCGCTGCTGGCCGGCCTCGCGGACGACCGTCCCGCCGACGAAGATGACGCGCCGGCGCGGAGGGGAGGCGTGCCATGCTGATGCCGGGCTTTGCCCGCCGCGACCTGGAACGCTCAGCCACGCCTCGACCTGGCCCGCGGGCGGGAACTTGCCGGGCAGGTTGCGAAGCGATCTGGCCCCGGCTGACGCCGTGACGGGCTCGCCCGTGCTACCCGTAATAGGTGCCGGTGATGCCGATGTGGTTCAGGGGGCATATCACGCCGGTACGGCGTCGGGGAGCGACACCCGGCTGACCGGTGGCCCAGCGCGTCGCGCCGAACGGCCGGGACCTGCCTCACGACGATGAGCGCGGTCGGAATTGGGCCTCTCGGCAGGCCCTGCGCACCGGCAGAGTCCAGGCCGACGTGCGCCGCCAGTAATGTCGGCATGCAAAACACCGATCCTGAAATGCGGCGGCAGCCGGGCGAGCGGTCACCTCGCGAGCCCAGAAATGAGCTCGGATCGCCGTTCCTCCAGCGCGGCCAGCTGAACCCGGAGCCGCTTCAGTTCGCGGTTAACGCGCGCCAGTTCTGCCCTTGCCTGCCGTTCCTTGATGTGCCGGTCGCCGTACCTTGCCTTGGCCAGATCCTCGACCTCCCTGCGAAGGAGCCGCAACCACGGGTTCCCGTGCGCCGAGCTGAGCCGGTACTGGAGGCTGCCCGCGCGAATCGCCACGGCGATCTCATCCTGGGTCAGCCCGAACTCCTGACGAGCGGTCTTGTCGCTCAGCGTCGCGCCTTTGCGCTGCCACTCTTCTTCCTGGTCGCCCATGGCTGGTCCTCGTGGCGGTCGCCGTCTGGTCCGGTGGAACGAAATTCCCGTCAGCGGCGATCGTAACCCGCTGCCGCGCTCGCCCGCGCAATATCACCACGACGCTCAGCAGGACCGCGCAGGCGTCTCATGCGGGCAACATCACGCTTCGTCGCCAAACCCGCCGGGCGGAAGGGCATGAGCGACCAAACATGCCGCCGCTGCGAACAAGCTCTTCTACCCGGCATTGCGCACACCCCACCGTCATCCCGTCTGGTCCGCGTCTGGTCCGGTCAATACGACGCTGACCCGAGTCTGCGCGCGCCGTCACTCTTGACATTTACCTTAGGCATTCATTAAAATCGCGCTGGCAAAATTACAGGTCGCACTTATTGCCGGTCGCGATATCGGTCGTAATAGCCAAAAGTCACCGAGCGGTAGTTACCGTTGTGGTGCACGAGACCGACAGAACTGAGTAACGAGGAAATCATATGAGAAATCTGGTCAAAGGCATCCTCGTTCTGGTGACCGGAGCGTGCCTGGCGCTGACTGACGGCGCCTCATTCGCCGCCTCGGCCGGTAACGTCAGCGAGGCTCCAGCGGCAGGCCTGCAGCCAGACGCATACGCGCTGACCGGCCACGGGCTGCACGTGACCTACGACAGCACCGGGCTCGCGGGGAAGCCGCAACTCACCTACCAGGACCAGCTGCGGACCCTGCACTTCTCCGGCTCGGCTATCCGGCGCGTCGACACCGACGCCGGAACGTGGGTCAGCGTCACGACGGTCATGACCATCGACACGGGCTCGACGACGTTCTCACTGCTTATTCCGCGCGCGACCGTGCAGAACGGGCAACACCCCCAAATTCGCACCTTCGGCATTACGACCAAGCACCGATTGACCATTGATACGCCTGCCCACGGCCAGTTGGACAGCTACCAGATCCACCCGCTGACGGGCACGGCGTCGTTCGTTGTGTTCTGAGCACAGGCAGGGCATCGTCGGCCCGGCGCGGACAGCCGTTGCGCGATCACGCGGCGGTGGCCCCAGAGGGGCACTCGGTGTCGAAGTCAGCGGCTGATCCGGCGTGGCGGCAGGTCTGGCAGCGGTATAGGACGCGCGCCGTCCAGCGGGGTGCGGCAACCGGGGCAGCGCGCCACCCGGCCGACACGCGAGATGTGCTGCACTGGTTCAAGTCCTTAGCGGGGCCGACGGTCAGTTGCTTTAGGCGGCGTCCCTGCCGCCAGGTTCCGAGGGTCCCTTAGTCGGAAACCCCACAACTCGGACATGTCTGGGACCGCGAGGCGGTTCAACCGAACCGCCGTTTGCCGCTGCCTGCTGCCGGCGAAGACCGGCGTTCGGATCGGGCTGACGCGCGATTTGAAAACGCACGCGGCCGGTGGCACATCGCGGCCAATCCTCGGCTGCGGCTGCGCGCTGCCGTCGCAGCGCCGAGCATCCCGGACATGTGGAGATTGGGCTCCGGTCCGCTATCGTATCTCCGGACCGATCCTTGGCTCTACCCCAGCTCGGGCCCCGCTTGACACGGCACCGGTCCTGCAGGGATGAATGATCCACGTCTATGCGTCGCCCGGCTTCCGGAGCATCTTCTCGATTTCTGCGACGTCCAGTTCTTCAGTGCGGATCATCTGGCGCGCGAGCTCTTCGAGTGACACATTGTGCCCCTCGGTCAGTGCGAGCAGTTTGCGGTACAGATCGACAGCACGGCGCTCCTGCGCGAGCATCTCCAGCAGCATGCCGTCGATGGAAGAGGGGTGGGTACCGACCAGTTCGCCGATACCCAGGGAAACATTTCCGCCGAGTGTCGTCACTTCTTCGCCCGCTTGCGTGGCGTGAGCGAGCGACTCCAGTGCCTGCTCGCGCATCCAGGTCATGATGGGAATCCGTGCGTGACCGAAGATCATGAGTGAGAACTGCGTATAGCGCACAACTCCCGCCAGTTCGAGCTCAACGATCTCGTTCAATACCTTCAGTGTCGCGTCGTAGTCGTACTCCATACGTGCTCCCACCTCTCTCCGATGTCCTCGCGCGTGCTGACCAGACCCATCAGCGACCAGGTAAGGCTCATCACATCACGCGCACCCCTGATACCGCAGTGGTAGGTAGGTGCGGTCTGGATAGCCGGTGACCCGCCAGTGAGACCACCCGACGTCGCGCCGGTGCCGACGTGCGTGTTGTCCTCGGGTCTTGACACTTCTCTTGAGGTCGTTGCTCCGAAGGGTGACCCTCGCGGTGAAGGCTACAAGGAGTCGCCGGGCAGTCGCGGTTTCGCGTCGGTCACATTAGTCGCAGAAGGTTGTCGGTGCAGCTCGGTGGGGCCTCGGTACGCTGGCCCGGGGCTGGGTGGGGTTGCCGCAGTTGCTGGCTGACCGGCTCGGCCGTGCGCAAGCGCCGACCGGCGGACGTGGTGGCCCGGCATCGCAGTGGGGGATCTCGCAGGCGGTGCGACGCGACAGGCACGACTGGCGTCACGGGCGGCTGATGAGTCGTCTCTGTGGCCACCTGGCCCTGTCTCCGGCCAGGTGCGGCCATAGGGACATCACCCACTGCCTCTATCAGCGACGTCTCCACCTACTCCTCCAGTGCGTTTGGCACGGACTCGCTGGGTCATGCCTGACCCGCGGAGAGGCAGGCGCGCGGGTCGTGGACGAGGGCGGCGATCTCAACCTCGCTGCCCATCGGGGCATCCGGCCATTCATTCACCCGTTGAGCCCGCCAGTTCGGCTAGGTGCCTGCGGGGTTCGACGATCAGGTGTCCCAGGTAGCCGGGGCTACCGTCGCGGCCTGGCGGCGCCTGGTGCCGCGTGCGAGACGGCCACCAGGTTGTCCTCGCCGACCGCGCCGCCGGGCAACAGCGCTCCATGCTCGCGGTGTTTTCTGCAGGTGAAGCAGTCTGTCGAGGTGTAATTCCTGGCCATCGCAGCGATCTTCGCACGCCGGCCGTCAGCGGTCGATGGTGATCGGTGGCCGCCACGTGCGCCCGTGGAGCTAAGGAGCGGAGCTAAGGAGCCGGAGCTAAGGAGCTGAGCTAAGGAGCGGTGCGCCCACGTAGCCAGTCGGCAAACTCCGTGGCCACGATTCGCTCGTCGTGTACGCCGTCGGACGCGGGGGAGCAGAGCCAGCGGATCGGCTCCGCCATGACCGACGGGTCGAGCAGGGCCGCGCGCGTACCGGCCGGGATCCCCGCCGGGATCATGCCGGTCGCGGTTGCCCCGCCGGGCAGGAGCATGTTCACGGTGATGCCGGTCCCGGCGCAGTCCGCGGCCATGATCCGCGACAACGACTCGGTCGCCGCGCGGGAGGGTCCGTAGGGGACGAAGCCCGCCCGCCGCATCGTCGCGTGACTGATCGCGATGTTGACAACCTTGCCGCGGCCCGCCGCGACCATCCGCGGGACGATCGCCCTGGCCATGAGGAAGTACCCCGTCACGTTCACCAGCATGAGGTCGGCGAACCCCTCCGGGGTGACCTCCCAGAATGGCTGCGGAGAAGTGAGGAAGCGCGGGTTGACGGTGCGCATGCCGAGGCCGGCGTTGTTCACGAGGACGTCCAGGCCGCCCAGTCGCTCGAAAACCGCGTCGGCACATGCCGCCACCGAGGATGGCTGCCGGACGTCGGCCGCGATGCCGGTCGCCGCACCGCCGGACGCCCCGATCTCGCGGGCGGCGGCGACCGTCCGCTGGCCGTGCCGCCCGGTGATCACTACGTTGGCGCCTGCGGCCGCGACGGCTTCGGCCATCGCCCGGCCTAGGCCGCTCGTCCCGCCGGTCACCAGGACGCGGACGCCGTCGAGTTCGCCCATGCTCGCTCCGCCCGATCGTCGTGTTCTTCGCCGGCAGGGTACAGCCTGTGGGTGAGGGATCTTGCTGTGCCGCCTGACGGTGACGCCAAGCCGGGCCGCGATCTCGGCCCAGGAGTACCCGGCCCTCCGGAGCCCGGTGACGGCCTGGGTGATCGCCTCGTCCAGTGCGGTGGCGAGTCCGGTCATGTCCGCTAGGGCGTCAACATTCCCGGCCGCCACTCGCCGTGCGTGGCTTACGCGCTTGCCGAGCGGACCGGGCACCCCGTGCTATGCACTGGCGACGGCTTCGCCGCGACGGACATCACCGTGGTGCGCCCTCAGCCGACGTCGGCCGTGGGCTGACGCCAGCACCCCATTGCCTCACACCACCCGGCCCCAGATCACACCATGGCGGCTCCGACAACCGTGCATGAAGTCGGTTTCCGGCTGACCGATGGCAGCGCCCGGCTCGTGCCGCCAACCGGGCACGCTGTCCATGCATGGCCCATCCCTTGGCCACAGCTCAGACGCACCTGGGTGAGTTCATCGGCCGAGGCGCGGCAAAGCCGCCGTCCCCTCACCATCAGCGAGGACGGCAAGCCAGTCGCCGCACTGATCAATATCCAAGGCCTTGCCGACCTCGAGGATCGCGCGGCGCTCGCGACGCATCTGGCGGACAAGGCCGCCGGGCGAGACGGGATAAGCCTCGATGAACTGGATGCCGCGCTCGACCGGATCGACGCAGAGACCTTGTCGTGAGCCTGACCGTCGTCCTGGCTGCTCCGCGACGAAGCACCCGGGCTAGCTGCCCGGTACCGGCTGCGGCACTGATCTTGTGGTGAAGCAGCACCTAACCGCCAGTCCCGCCGGCGAGAACGCCGCGTGCTGTCGCCCCAGGGCGTTCGCCACCGCGAGCGGCATCCAGCCAGATCAGCTATTTGTAGGTACAATATCCCTAGTGCAGGTACACCGACACGGGAGCGCAAACGAATGAGCGCCGTCTCAGTCCGAGAGTTCTCCTACAATCCCAGCGCCGTGTTCGCCCGTGTGGAACAGGGTGAGGCAATCGAGGTGACCCGGCATGGCAAGGTCATCGCCGTGGTCGTGCCCGGCTCGGGAGTACTCGCCCGGTACGCCCCGCTTATCGCGAAGGGAATCATCAGAATAAAGCCCACGACAACCGGGGACCTCGACCAGCTCCCAAGCTACGCCGTACCCGACGACGAATTACCCCTGGGCGTTCTCCTCGCTGAGCGGGCAGCAGACGGCCGGTGATCTACCTTGATGCCTCAGCCTTGATCACACTTGTGACCGGCCGCCCATATGCACGCGAACTCCGCGAATTCCTGGCTCAGTCACCCGAAATGCCCATGGGAACCAGCACGATCGGCTTCATCGAGACAGTGCGCACACTTGACCGGGTCGGCAGCTACCCGACCGCGATGCGGGACCTCCTGGCCGGCTTCGCCGAGATCCTGGTGACTGACGAGGTCCGGGACGCGGCAGCAAGCCTGCCGGGCGGGGTCAGGACGCTCGACGCCGTACATATCGCGAGCGCCAAGACCATCGGCGATGCGCTCGCCTTCCTGGTGAGCTACGACAAGCGCATGCTCGACATAGCTCACTCCATCGGCATCCCCATCGCCGCACCGGGCATGAGCACGTAGCGCTGGCCGGGGCCACAGGCTGGGGTGACCGCTACCGTCGGTCTTGCGCTCTACCGCATCCTCCAGGAGGCGCTAACGAACGCGGTCCGGCACGCCCCCGGGGCACGGACACGAGCGGGCCTGCCGGTCACGGCGACGAGCGCGGTGCCCGTCGTGGACAGCGCGGGCCCGCCGGGCCGCTGAGCATGCGGGAACGCGCCGAGGCGCTCGGCGGCAATTTCACGGCCGGCCCGGCCGACGGCGGCTGGCAGGTGCGGGCGGCGCTGCGAAGCGCCTGTACCGCCGCGCCGAGCGGAGTGAGATTGCTGACGTCGAGCAGCATCTTCGGCGTCTGCGCGCCGGGCTGTTCGGGCCGGCGATGCCGAATGCGGTCATACCCACGACCACGAGCATGAGTGGCCATCGCCGCCAGGCAGAGGTTGATGACCAGCTGAGCGGCGAGCAACCAGGCAGGGGGCGTCGGCGTGGTGGACAGGTGCCGCAGGATGTTGCCGAACGCGGCGCGGGGGGTGTTCGCAGGCGTAGCGACGAGCTGCCATCGCCGGCCCGCTCCGCAAGCCCGCCGGGGCTGCCGATGCCGGCGGTTCGGCCCCGGTCGATGAGCGCGACCCGGTCGCAGGCGCCTCACCCGTGGCATGCACCCCGGCGGCGGCTTGCCGGTGAGATATCAATTGGCAGGGAGGTGCTCGCGCCAGCGGTTGGTTATCGGCAGCCGCCGGTCACGGCCGAAGTTCTTCGGCGTGATCTTCGGTCCCGGCGGGTACTGGCGCCGTTTGTACTCGGCGGCGTCGACCATCCTGATCACTCGTTCTACCAGGTCAGGGTCGTGTCCGGCCGCCACGAGCTGCCTAGCGCCCAGGTCCTTGACCACGTAGTCGTCGAGCAGCCTGTCGAGCACCTCGTAGTCGGGCAGCGTGTCGGAGTCGAGCTGGCCCGGCGCTAGTTCTGCGCTCGGCGGTTTGACAATCGAGTTCTCAGGAATGGGCGGCGTCTCGCCGCGCTCGCGCGCACGGTCGTTACGCCAGCGCGACAGCTTCCACACCAGGGTCTTCGTCACATCCTTGATCGGCGCGAAACCGCCCGCCGAGTCCCCGTACAGCGTCGAGTAGCCGGTGGCAAGCTCACTCTTGTTTCCTGTGGTCAGCACCAGGTGATTGTGCTCGTTGCTCAGCGCCATCAAGGTGGTGCCGCGCACGCGCGCCTGCAGGTTCTCCGCGGCCAGTCCATGCAGGTCAAGCTCGCGGCCGAACGCCGCGACGATGCCGGTGATCGGCACCGTCAGAGCGTGCAGGCCCTGGCGCTTGACCAGGTCCTCCGCGTCGCTGACCGAATGCGCGCTGGAGTAGCTGCTCGGCATCAGAACCACGTGCACCCGCTGCGCGCCAAGCGCGTCCGCTGCGATGGTCGCGGTCAGTGCCGAATCGATACCACCGGAAAGGCCGAGGATCACCGACCGGAAGCTGTTCTTGCGCGCATAGTCGCGGACCCCGGTGACCAGGGCACCGTACACCTCCGCCAGGTCGTCAAGGCGGGGCAGGCACTCGTTGACTTGCGGGTCGCCGCGCGGCAGCCGTTCAGGATCTTCCTCGCCCGCACCTTCCGGAGCGGGCAGCGTGAGCCGGTGGATTGTGATCACGGTGCCGTCCTGCGCGTCGGCGGGGATGTCGCCGTCGGCGAGGGCCGGATCGGCGGCCGGCAGTTCCAGGTCCGCGACGACAAGAGCATCGTCGAACTGCGGCCCGCGGGCGATCAGGTCGCCGGCCGCGTCCACCACGAGCGAGTCACCGTCGAAGACCAGCTCGTCCTGGCCGCCGGTCATGTTCACGTAGGCGAGCGCCGCCCCGGCCTCGCGCGCGCGGCGGGCGCACAGCTCCAGGCGCACGTCGTCCTTGCCGCGCTCGTAGGGTGAGGCGTTCGGGACCACGAGCAGCGCCGCCCCCGCCTGCCGGGTGACCGCCACCGGGCCGCCCTCCTGCCACAGGTCCTCGCAGACCGCGATCGCGATGTCCACCGGGCTGCTGGCGCCGCCGCGGTCCGCCTGCAGCCGGAACACCGGCAGCGTGTCGCCCGGGATGAAATACCTGTACTCGTCGAAGACGCCGTAGTTGGGCAGGTGATGCTTGGCGCTGCGGGCGGCCACGCGGCCCTGGAAGATGAGCGCCGCGGCGTCGAGCGGCGCGCCAGCGGGCTGGCCGGTACGCGGCGCGACGCCGGTGCGCCTGTCCAGGTAGCCGACGACGACTGCGAGATCGCCAAGGCCGCAGGCGGCCAGGCGCGCCGCGACGTCCTCAAGCGCCGCCACCGAGGCCGCCACGAAGGAGGCGCGCAGGGCGAGATCCTCCACCGGGTAGCCGGTGAGCATCATCTCGGGGAACACAGCGACGCGCGCGCCCGCCTCGGCGGCCCTGCGGGACCAGTCAAGTACGAGACCGGCGTTTGTCTCCAGGTCTCCGACCGTGGCGTTCACCTGCGCGAGGGCGATCCTTAGCCGGGTCACGCCTTCAGCTTAAAGCGCCCGCTCGGCCGGGTCGCTCGTCCTGCGAGGTGGCCGAGGTCGTCGGTTTTTCGCCAGCCCGCGTGCGAGCTTCGTTACGGGGGAAATCCGGGTAGATAACGGACTGCTGGCCGCGGTAGCGGTCGCCAACCCCGGCGGCCCGGACGCCAACCCCAGCGGCCCGGACGCCATCCCCGGCGGCCCGGACGCCATCCCCGGCGGCCCGGGCGCCAGCTACGGTGAGGTGTGACGACTTGGGTATTCGCCTGTCACTTGGTCACGTGGAAAATTTCGACGACACGATTGCCGCGTTCGCCAGGCAACTCGGGATGAGCGGCATTCAGTTGCATGCTCCCGCCAACCTCCCCGGTGTGGACGGCTACTGGAGTGTGGAGGAACTGCAAGCGCTCAGGGGCCGGTGCGAGGCGGCAGGACTGACCATCGACGGCCTCGAAAATGTGCCGCCGGCCCATTTCGTCAAGATCCAGCGCGGTGCGTCAGGACGCGACGAGCAGATCGACCATTACCGCACGACCGTGCGCAACATGGGACGGGCCGGGATTTTCCTGCTCGGCTACAACTTCTTGCCGACCTATGTGTGGCGCACCGACATGTGCGCCGCCGGGCGCGGCGGTGCCAGGATCACCGCGTTCGACCTGGGCGCCGCCGACCGTGGCAACGCACTCGCGGGCTACAAGCTGACCCCGGATGACGGGCTGGACGCGCCGATCGACGCCGGGCATATGTGGGCCAATCACAAGTATTTCCTCGACGCCGTGCTGCCCGTCGCGGAGGAGGCGGGCGTGCGACTCGCCCTGCACCCGGACGACCCGCCGGTGGATGTCCCGCTCGGCGGTGCGGCCCGCATCTTCTCCACGCCCGCAGCGCTCGCGGTGGCCTTCGATCAGGCGCGGCAGAGCCCTGCGTGGGGAGTGGATCTGTGCCTCGGCACGGTCTCGGAAATGGGCGGCGAGGCCGCTATCAACCAGGTGATCGACTTCTTCGGCCCCAAGGGGCGCATCTGTTACGTCCATTTCCGTGACGTGCAGGGCGTCGCTGCGAGCTTCCGCGAGTGCTTCCTCGGCGAAGGCAACTTCGATCCGGTTGCGGTGATCCGCCGGCTGGCGCGGGCGGGCTTCGATGGTTTCCTCATCGACGATCACGTGCCTGCCATGACGGGTGACGCGGGTACGTGGGGTGATACGTCCGCCGAGGCCTACTGCTCGCGCGGGCGTGCCCACGCGATCGGATACCTTCAGGGCCTGCTGCACGCACTTGGCGTCGGCGATGGTTCCGAGGGGCGGCGCGGGTGATGGGGCGGGGGAGGGGGTGAGTGGTGTGGCGGGGAGCCGCGGACGCCCGCTTCGCTGGCGGACGCCTCCTCGCCAGGTGGACGCGCGTCCCCTTCGCGGACGCCCCTCGCCTGATGGATGCCCCGCCGGAGCTCCGCGCGAGCCCACCAATGGCACACTGCTGGGCCTTTGGCCCCACCGATCGGCCATAGCTGGGCCTGTGGTGGTGCGCCACGCGGCAGCCGGCCCAAATCAGCCGACCCTCGCCCGCTGATCACGCTCCAGCCCACCCAGGCTGATCAGCTACTGGGGAAAACGCCCGCAATACATATGGAATAGGTTAGGCCGTTAGGCGCAGAACCACGCAGATTGGGGAGCGCGAAGGTGGTCTCGCCGTCCCCGCCGTATAGGGTCCCCAGCAGGGAGAACAATGCCTCGTTTTGGGCGATGGGCAGGACTTGGCCGTCCGCGGGTACGCCGTTGGCCATGCCCCCGGCACTGAGAATGACCTGTCCGAGAGTGCCTTCCGCGCCCGTCGCCTCGCGCGCGAAATTGGTGTTTGTTCCGAACAGGGCCGTCGTTCCCGCTGGTCCTGCGGGGCCGACGGGTCCGGAGGGCCCGGTGGCTCCGGCTGGTCCGGCAGAACCGGGAGGACCGGTGGCTCCCGTGACACCGGCAGTGCCGGCAGGGCCGGTGGGACCGGGAGGGCCGGTGGGACCGGGAGGACCGGCAGGGCCGGCAGGGCCGGCAGGGCCGGTGGGACCGGCAGGGCCGGGAGGGCCGGCGGGGCCGGTGGCTCCGGCAGGACCGGCAGCACCGAGAGGACCGACAGCGCGCCATTTCCCGGTGTTTGTGTCATAGACAGTCTGCCAGAGATTCCCGTCTGTCCCCTTACCGACTAGCACAATGTCGCCTTCCCAATCTCCGGGAGGGGCGGATCCAACAGCTGGCACTGAACTATCTCCATCCGGTCGAGGTTATGGTTCGGCAGCTTGCTTGGTCATACCAGCGATTCGAATTGGCGGCCCCCGGCTTTCTTGCTTACAACTTGACTGGAGCGCTCCATTTCCCGGTGCTTGTGTCGTAAACAGTCTGCCAGAGATTCCCGTCTATCCCTTTGCCGAGTAGCACAATGTCGCCTTCCCAATCTCCGGGAGGGGCGGATTTAACAGCTGGCACCGAACTACCTCCGTTTGTGATGATGTCGTGGCTGCCCGTCGATGGCGTTGCCGCGGCCCGGTTTGGACCATATGGCGCGAGGCGATCCGCAAGGCGCCGTGCTCGAAGTTGCGGCACCGTTGGTCGGCCGCCACGACGGACAAGCAGCTGACGAAGACGGTCTCGAAGTCGTACTGCCCTGTGGTAACCGAGGCCTTGCCTGTGCCCGCGCCTCGCCGCCCTGCTGGGCGATCAGGCGGGCGTTGTTGTAGCTCATCCCGTGGCACCAGCTTTGAGCAATAAGGGGGTGAAGAAGTCGATGGGCAGGCCGACGGTGAGAGAACTGAACTGAAACTCAACCTTGCCAGCCACTGCACCGCCGCTGCCACTACCGTGCGGGCCAGGGCATAGACCGGGGGCTTGAGCGGCCAAGTCCCGCCCGGAGCATAAGCAGGCCACAGCCTCCCCGAGAGGGCTCGCCGCCCCCTGTGGGCAGACCATCGTGGCTCTGGTCCGCTTGGCCATCGCCTCGTCCTCGTTCGCAGGTTAAACACCGGGGGCCACCATCGCTGGCCCGGGAAGGAAGCGTTGCGGCTTAACCCACGGCTCTGACAATGGTAGGCGAGATGGCAATTAATGCAAGGTTCGCAGTGGCCATCAAGGGGTCGGTGGGCACGATGGTGCCATGCGCGCACCTTCCCGCTCCGGCGTGCGGCAGGCCGGATAGCCGCATTCTTATCCAGGCTGTCGAGAGCTTCCGCGGAGCTGTCGCAGCAGCACCCTCCACAGCCCCTCCACAGCGCCCAGCAGGCTGCTGGCGCTGCTAGATGTCCTGTCGTTCATCGTTGTACCGCAAGAGCATGGCGGTCGTCTGGCTCAACTACTCGTCATGACCTGAGATCGCGTCACCCTGGCTGACGGTGGTGCGGTCGGGGCCAATTGCCGGGAGAAGATGATCGCGCTTCGGCTGGCTGCCCCGCGCGGCCGGCTGGAGCTTGGCCAGGCGGCGACTGGTGCGATGAGCACCTGCTGCCAGACGTCGGGAACGAACCGCCGCGACAGCGGCGTAACGAAGTGATTCGCGCGGGCGGTTTGGCGGATTGGCGCAGCCGGTAGCGGAGTGGAGCGGTTCCAAGATGCCCATAAGGCCGGTTTGCGGGCCGCTCGCAGGTATCGCGATCATGAAAGGTGGACACGGAGGTGGGAAGGTGACCAACTCTGCTCGCCCCGATGTGGTGATCCGCGCGGACGCGGAGACCGGCGAGGGGCCGGTTTGGGATTACCGGACAGACGAGCTTGTCTGGGTGGACATTCCCCGCGGCATCCTGCACCGCTCGAAAGTCCGGCCGCCGACGGCCGGGACGCCGACAGCCGGCCCGGCCCCCGCCAGCGGCGAAACGGCCAGCGGGGAAACGGCCAGCGGGGAAACGGCCAGCGGGGAAACGGCCAGCGGGGAAACGGCCAGCGGGGAAACGGCCAGCAGCGCTCGGGGCCGGGTCACGGACCGTGCGGTCGCCGTGGGCATGATGCTTGGCGCGGCCGTGCCCGATACCGCAACCGGGTGGGCGGCCGCCGTCGAGGATGGCTTCGGCCTTGTCGACGCGGAAGGCCACCTGGACCTGCTCGACCGGGCGCTGCCGGAAGCCTTCAGGCGGATGAACGACGGCGCATGCGACAGCCGCGGCCGGATGTGGGCGGGCAGTCTCATGAAGTCCTTCGACCGCGGTGCAGGAAGACTGCACTGCTGGGCGCACGGGCAGCCTTCGCGGGTCGTCGCCGACGGCCTGACGTTGCCGAACGGGATCGGCTGGAGCGCCGACGACGCGCGGATGTACGTGGCCGACACCAGCGACGGGGTGGTGTTCGGCTACGAGTTTGACCTCGATGACGCCTGTCTCGGTTCGCGGCAAGCGGTGCTCGAGGTGCCCGCCGCGCAAGGTCAGCCCGACGGCCTGTGCGTCGATGCGGACGGCTGCCTATGGGTCGCGCAATGGGGCGGCTGGCAGGTGTGCAGATACGATCAACGTGGTCGGCTCGTTCGGACTGTCGAGTTTCCCGTTGCTCAGCCGAGCAGTTGCGCGTTCGGCCCGGACACCACGCTCTATGTCACTTCGGCGTGGGAGGGCCTGTTGGCTGGCCACGGCCAACCGCTCGCCGGATCGGTCTTCGCCTTCGATGCCGGCGTGCGCGGCGCGTCCGTAGGGACTTTCCGCCTGTGACTGGCTCCTGTCCACCAGTCGCTGGGCCCCATCCGGCAACGGCTGGCGGCCCAGACGTACCGCGGCGGACCGCCGCCGTCTGCCGCGGCCCGCCGCGATCTACAGCGGCCCCCACGAGCCGCCCGCCGCGATCCGCAGCGGCCCGCACCAGCGGCCCGCCGCATCCGCAGCAGCGGGCCGGCGACCCACGTAACCTGCAGGAAACAAGGAACGGGCAGACTGGGGGGCAGACCAGATGAGGGCCCCGGGCCGCACGAGCTCCCTGACCACACGAAACCCCCAAAATAAATGAGCGCCGAGTATCACGAGTGGGCCCGGACCACACGAGGCCCTGGACCGTCATCGCACCGGGCGAGGCGGCCAGTGGCGCTCGACCGTCGAAAGTGATGGCCGTGGACAGACAAGTCGAGTTCGTGCTCCGCACGCTCGAAGAGCGAGACATCCGATTCGTCCGGCTCTGGTTCACCGACGTGCTCGGCTACCTGAAGTCGGTCGCTGTCGCACCCGCCGAACTCGAGGGCGCATTCGCCGAGGGAATCGGATTCGATGGGTCGGCGATCGAGGGATTCGCCCGCGTCTACGAGGCGGACATGCTCGCCAAACCCGACCCGGCGACGTTCCAGTTGCTGCCGTGGCGCGGCGAATCACCCGGCGTGGGCCGGATGTTCTGCGACATCATGATGCCGGACGGATCGCCGTCGTATGCGGATCCGCGCTGGGTGCTTAGACGCGCGCTTGGCCGCGCCGCCGAGCTTGGATTCACCTTCTACACCCATCCAGAGATCGAATTCTTCCTACTCAGGGAGCGACCGGAGCCGGGTGTCATGCCGCGGCCGATCGACTCGGGTGGGTACTTCGACCACACCCCGCACACCATCGCGCACGACTTCAGGCACAGCGCGATCATGATGCTGGAGTCGATGGGGATCTCGGTGGAGTTCAGCCACCACGAGGGCGCTCCCGGCCAGCAGGAAATCGACCTGCGCTACGCGGACGCGCTCACCACCGCGGACAACATCATGACGTTCCGGCTGGTGATGAAGGAGGTGGCGCTTGAGCAGGGGGTGTACGCGACGTTCATGCCCAAGCCGTTCACCGATAACCCGGGGTCGGGCATGCACACGCACGTGTCCCTTTTCGAGGGCGACCGCAACGCCTTCTACGAGCCGGGCTCCGAGTACCAGTTGTCCAAGCTTGGCCGGGCATTCATCGCCGGCCTGCTCAGGCACGCGGCAGAGATCACCGCCGTCTGCAACCAGTGGGTCAACTCCTATAAGCGCCTGTGGGGCGGGACAGAACGGACCGCTGGTGCGGGCGGCGAGGCGCCGGCGTACATCTGCTGGGGGCACAACAACCGTTCTGCGCTTGTCCGGGTGCCGATGTACAAGCCGCACAAGGGGAACGCGACCAGGATCGAATTCCGCTCGCTCGACTCGGCGTGCAACCCCTATCTCGCCTTCGCGCTGATCCTCGCCGCCGGACTCAAGGGGATCGAGGAGGATTACGAGCTGCCACCGGACGCGGAGGACGACGTGTGGGCGCTGACGTCCGCGGAGCGGCGCGCGCTCGGCATCAAGCCGCTGCCGCAGAACCTGGACGAGGCGATCCGCGCGATGGAGGGCAGCGAGCTTGCCGCCGAGGCACTTGGCGAGCAGGTGTTCGATTTCTTCCTGAGGAATAAGCGCGCCGAGTGGTATGAGTTCCGCCGCCAGGTCACCAGGTTCGAACTGGACCGCTACCTGCCCGTCCTCTGACGGGCCTGCGGGCGTGGCCGACCGATGGCTACTGGGGATGGTCTGCCTTGCTAATGTGGCCGCCATGTCGAATGACCTGCCCGACCTGCGGGCATCGCACGCGGATCGCGACCGCGTCGTGGATGCGCTGCGGGTCGCCGGCGGTGACGGCCGACTCAGCGCCGAGGAACTCGACATCCGCCTGGAGAGCGCGCTTTCGGCCCGGACGCTCGGCGAGTTGGCCGAGCTCACCGCCGACCTGCCGATCGCGCCCGCAGCCAAAGGCAAAGACGTACTCGTGGTCGAGCAACACGGCGGCAGGTACCTTCGGCAGGGGCGCTGGTCGGTACCCGCGCGCATCGAGCTTCGCACGCAATTGTGCCGAGTCACCCTCGACTTCACCCACGCGGTGATCACCTCGAATGTGCTGCGAATCGAGATGGACATGGCGCACGGCAAGCTGTTCATCGTAGGCTCGCCGGGCATCGTGATCGACACCGACGGGCTCAACCTCACCTACTCAAAGCTCAAGCTCCACTCCAAGAACGCCGCTGCCGATCCCCGTCTCCGCATCGAGCTCGTCGGAAAGCTTCTACACGCGAAGGTCATCGAACAGCGGCCGTGACGTCGCCCCGGTGCCTTGAACAGTACGTCTGCTCCCGCGTGGCTCCAGTGGGCACGCTCGGCACCCCAACACCACCGCAGCGCCGCCCGCCGAGGTGGTACGGAAGCCATGAGAAACGGGCGACGGTCAATACGCGCTTCGATCAGTCGGATGTCCATTCTGCTGACGGCGGAATGGGACATGGCCGCAGATGGCCGCGCGGGCCTGACCAAGGTTCACACGTCACCGCCTGCGTGAAGACGCGGTCAGGCGGGCTGCCACAGCTCAACCCGATTGCCCTCAGGATCGGTGACCCAGCCGAACCGACCGACACCCTCCATGTCCTGCGTCTCTTTAGCCACCTCCGCTCCCTTGGCGCCCAATTGCGCGAGCATCGCATCCAGATCGCGGACCCGGAAGTTGAGCATGGCCTGCTGGGCACGGGACCCGAAGTAGTCGGTCTCGGACTCAAACGTCGCGAACACCGTCAGCCCGGCTCCCTGACGCCACAGGCCGTTCTCATCGGCGTCCAGGCCTAGGCAATCGCGATACCAGGCGCCCAGGGCCGCCGGGTCGGCGGCCCGCATGAAGTATCCACCGATTCCAAGCACACGTTCCATGCCGCTATCTTGCCAGGACGGCGATCGGGCGGGCTGGCACCACACCATCCATCGCCCGTTTCACCCCAGTCTCAATCGCCGGGGAACTCGTTAAGGCACGCGATGGGCCATCGTGTGCCGCGCTGTCCCGCCGCATTACGGTTCAGGGGTGAGCACACCGCGCACGGGCACGCTGGCGGGCACGCTGGCCCGGATGGGATTCGCCGATCCGCCACGGGCTGAGCAGCTGATCACAGAGGAACTCCGATTCGATGCCGACGGCGCCGACGGCGACGTGCTTGCGGCGATCGCGGCCGCCGCCGATCCCGATCTGGCTCTTACCTCGCTCGCCGGGTTGCTGCAGCGCAGCTCCGCACCGCTGGCTGCCGAGTTGCGCGGCGCGCTGCGCACTGAGCGCGGCTTCCTTGACCGGCTCACCGCAGTGCTGGGGACGAGCGCGGCACTCGGTGATTACCTGCGCCGGCACCCAGACGATTGGCGCGTCCTGCGCGGCCCCGACGCGCTGCACCGTCCGGCGGCCGGGGAGTTGCGCGCCGCCCTGCTGTCGGCGGTAGGGGCGCAACCCTACGACCCACAACCGGTTGCCGTGGCGGGCGACCCGGCGCGAGCAGCTGATCAGGTGACCGCGCTGCGGCTGGCGTACCGGCGGCGACTGCTGCACCTGGCGGCGCGGGATCTGACCGGCGCTGCCGCGTTCGATGAGGTCACGGCAGAACTGGCCGATCTGGCGGGCGCGGCGCTTGAGGGCGCGCTCGCCGTCGCCCGCGGCCAATTGCGAGCCGACGACATCCGTCGCGGTGGCGGCCAGCACTCCGATCGCGCCCTGCCCTACCGCCTCGCCGTCATCGGCATGGGTAAATGCGGCGGCCGCGAGCTCAACTACGTCAGCGACGTCGACGTGATATTCGTCGCGGAGGCGGCGCAAACCACAGACAACACGGAGCGCGCAGACAACACGGAGCGCGCAGACAACACGGAGCGCGCGGAAGCTACCGACGAGGGGGCCGCCCTCGCCGCGGCGACCAAGCTGGCAACCGCGATGATGCGGGTTTGCTCACAGAGCGCGCCTGAAGCGCCGCTGTGGCAAGTGGACCCGAACCTGCGCCCGGAAGGGCGCAGCGGCCCACTGGTGCGCACACTCGCCAGCCACCGCGCTTACTACGAGCGGTGGGCGAAGACGTGGGAGTTCCAGGCCTTGCTCAAGGCTCGGCCCCTCGCGGGTGATCTCGAACTAGGCGCGAGTTATGTCGAAGTGGCGGCGCCGCTGGTCTGGCAGGCGGCGGAAGGTGACCATTTCGTCGAGGATGTGCAGGCGATGCGTCGGCGCGTCGAGGACGCGGTGCCCCGTGAACAGGCGGGGCGCCAGCTCAAGCTTGGTCCTGGCGGGTTGCGCGACATCGAGTTCGCGGTGCAGTTGCTCCAATTGGTACACGGCCGCACCGACGAGAGCGTGCGCGACCCGGCGACCCTCCCTGCCCTTGCCGCGCTGTCGCGCGGCGGTTACGTGGCCCGCGACGACGCAGCTGACCTGGCCGCCGCCTACCAATTCCTGCGCCGGGTGGAGCATCTGCTGCAACTTGGGCACCTGCGCCGCACCCACGTTATCCCCGCCGAGGCAGACACGGCTGGCCGCAGAAGGCTCGGCCGCGCGCTGCGGGCATACCAGCTACTGAACCGAGACCGTCCGGACACCAAGCCTCGCAGTGCGGACCCTGCGGCGGAGTTCACCGCACAGTGGCGCACGCACACGCTCGTTGCCCGCCGTCTGCACGAGAAGCTCTTCTACCGCCCGCTCCTGCAGGCCGTGGCACGGTTGCCCGGTGAGGCCGTACGGCTGACGCCTGCCGCCGCGCGCGAGAGGCTCGAGGCGCTCGGCTACGAGGATCCGGTCGGCGCGCTCCGGCACATCGAGGCGCTGACCGCGGGCGTGTCACGGCGCGCCGCGATCCAGCGCACGCTGCTCCCAGTCATGCTGGGCTGGTTCGCGAACGCCGCCCAGCCCGACGCGGGTTTGCTCGCCTTCCGCCAGGTCAGCGACGAGCTCGGGGAGACGCCCTGGTACCTGCGGCTGCTCAGGGACGAAGCCCAGGTCGCCGAGCGGATGGCGTTCGTCCTCGCGTCGAGCAGGTACGTGACGGGGTTGCTGCTCCGCGCGCCCGAGACGGTGCAGCTGCTGTCGGACGACGCCGAGCTGAGGCCGCGGCCGCGGGAGGCACTGACCGTCGAGGCGCTCGCCGCTGTGGGCAGGCACGACGCCGCCGAGGAGGCGGTGGCCGCCGTTCGCGCCCTGCGTCGCCGCGAGCTACTGCGCACCGCCGTGGCTGCCCTGCTCGGCCGCATCGGGGTTGAGGAAACGGGTGAGGCCCACACCACGATCACGGCGGTGACCGTGACGGCGGCGCTCGAGGCCGCGATCAAGAAGGTCGAGATTGAACTGCGGACGCCCCTGCCGACTAGCATGTCGGTGGTGGCCATGGGCCGATTCGGCGGCCACGAGATGGGCTTCGCCAGCGACGCCGACGTGATGTTCGTGCACGAACCACGGCAAGGTGCGGACGATGGCGAGGCCGCGCGGGCCGCGCATGCCGTCGCAGAGGAACTGCGGCGGCTGCTTGCCAGGCACGCACCGGATCCGCCGCTGACCATCGACCCTGGCCTGCGTCCCGAGGGTCGTCAGGGGCCGCTCGTGCGTACTCTCGCCTCCTACGGCGCGTACTACCAGCGCTGGTCGGTGCCCTGGGAAAGCCAGGCGTTGCTGCGCGCGGAGCCCGTGGCGGGCGACCCCCAGCTCGGTGAGCGGTTCGTGGCGCTCGCCGACCGGCTGCGCTATCCAGACGGTGGGATCGACCGCGCAGCCGTAAGGGAGATCAGGCGGATAAAAGCGCGGATGGAGGCAGAACGGCTGCCGCGCGGTGCCGATCCGGCTGGCCACCTGAAGCTCGGGCGTGGCGGCCTGGCCGACGTCGAATGGGTTGTGCAACTGCTGCAGTTGCAGCACGCGTACGAGACGCCTGGGCTGCGGACCACGCGCACGCTCGCGGCGCTTGACGCGGCGGCGGACGCCGGGTTGATCTCGGGAGAGGACGCGGCGGTGCTTGCCAGGGCGTGGCGGCTGGCGACCAGGATCAGGGATGCCGTCGTGCTGGTCCGCGGAGGCCCGGGGGACACGCTGCCGTCGGCGCCACGTGAGCTCGCGGCGGTCGCCCGGGTGCTCGGCTACCGGCCTGGGGAGAGCGGCAAGCTGCTCGATGATCAGCGGCGGGCTGCCAGGCGGGCCCGCGCCGTGATGGAGCGGATCTTCTATGGCTAGTGGTCCAACCGGCTGCCTGGCCGCCGGTCTCCTGCGACGATCATGGGCGTGCGGCCGGGCGGGGCGCTGATACCGATGGTCGTGTGTCTCGCCAACCGGGCACTGCGGCCGGCCCCGCAGAGCCGGGAATACAGCGGGCGGGCACGGCCCTCCAGTGACCGTGGCCCGCCCGCGCGAGTTGCGGTGACTCGTTACCGCTGCCTGCGGCTGCGTGTCCGTGCCCCGATCAGGGCCAGCAACCCCAGGCCAACAAGCCCGGACGCGACGAGTGCGGCCTGCAGCAGCGGTCCGCCGGTCGTGGGCAGCTGCGGTGTCGGCCCGAAGTTCGGTGAACTCGGGGACCCCGGGAGCCGTGGGGTGCCCGGGAACCGTGGGGTACCCGGGGAGCCGGCGGAGGACGGGGAACTCGGGGAGCGGGTGGAGGATGGGGAGCCCGGGGAGCCGGTGGAGGATGGGAAGCTCGGGGAGCCGGCGGAGGACGGGGTGCCCGGGGAGCTCGGGGAGCCGGCGGAGGACGGGGTGCCCGGGGAGCTCGGGGAGCCGGCGGAGGACGGGGAGCCCGGGGAGCCCGAAGAGCCAGCGGAGGACGGGGAGCCCGG
>Ga0335079_10001070_pt1 | contig 31153 bp, 27 predicted proteins | sample Lox_Sample_33_FD_206719 | JGI IMG/M metagenome (GOLD analysis project Ga0335079, IMG submission 206719) | Soil microbial communities from Loxahatchee National Wildlife Refuge, Florida, United States - Lox_Sample_3.3 | ecosystem: Environmental > Terrestrial > Soil > Wetlands | place: USA...
AAGGCGAATGCTACGGCGAAGTCGTTTTTAATACTTCCATCACCGGATACCAGGAAATTTTCACCGACCCTTCCTACTCCGGACAGATCGTCGTTCTGACGAATCCAGAAATCGGAAATTACGGCACAAACCAGGAAGACAACGAAGCCACGCGTCCGTGGATCGAGGGCTTGATCGTGCGCGAGTTCTCGCGCGTCAGCTCGAACTGGCGCTCGCAGCAGGTTGCCGAAGAATATCTGGAACAGTTCAAGGTTCCGGTGCTCTCGGACATCGACACGCGAGCGTTGGTGCGGCATCTCCGGGATCACGGCGTGCAGCGCGGCGTGATCTCGACGATCGAGAGCGACACCGACAAGCTGATCGCGAAAGCGCGGTCGATCCCGAAGATGGACGGCACCGATCTCGCCAAAGAAGTCAGCACCAAGCGTTCCTATGTTTGGGAAGTCGGCGAGCGTTCGCACGAGCCGACCGCTGTCGTAGGAGTGAAAGACGAGCCGCCGCGATTCCACGTCGTCGCCTACGACTTCGGCATCAAGCAGAACATCCTGCGCAAGCTGCGCGGCGAGGGATGCAAGGTGACGGTCGTCCCGGCGCAGACTCCCGCAGAAGATGTGCTAGCACTCAAACCGGACGGAGTCTTCCTGTCGAATGGCCCTGGCGATCCGGAGCCGTGTACCTATGCTGTCGATTCAATCCGCCGCTTGATGGGGCGTCAGCCGATCTTCGGAATCTGTCTCGGCCATCAACTAACCGGAATTGCGCTCGGTGGCAAAACCTTCAAGCTGAAATTCGGTCACCATGGCGGAAATCATCCGGTAAAGCAACTGAAGACGGGCAAGATCGAGATCACGGCGCACAACCACAACTTCGCCGTCGATCCCGACTCGCTGGCGGAAAGTGAAGTCGAATTAACGCACGTCGATCTGAACGACGACACGCTCGAAGGCCTGCGCCATCGCAATATGCCGCTCTTCAGCGTGCAATATCACCCTGAAGCGGCCCCGGGCCCGCACGACTCGCACTATTTGTTCAAAGAATTCACCAGGATGATGGAGGAGTGGAAAGGGTGAAACGCAAGACTTTGTCGCTGCTGTTCCTGTTGCCTTTCCTGTCGAGTGTTTTGCACGGCCAAAGGATTGGGGAGTGCCCCGATGCGATCGAGCGCCAGGAGCAAGCTGTAATGCGGCTCAAAGGCGCTTTGGTTGATGCGGATGACGCTGCGATCGCAAAAGTGAAGGTCATCCTTCAAGAACGAAAAGGTAAGAGTTTTGCCGACATCGCGTCAGTATCAACGGGAGCCGATGGAAAATTCGACTTTGGAGATCGGAGCGTTGGAGCTTACCGAATAAAATTCCATGCGCTTATTGGATTTTGTCGAATTGCTGTTCCCGTTAATGTCTCGAACAGAGGTTGGAAAGGAATTCGGGTAACTCTTCCGGTCGCTTCGTCGGATAGCTGCCCAAAGGATTGCGAGGACAAGTTAAAGCTCGAAGAAGATGATGGGCAATGAGCGAAAGCATAGCGACAGTTCACCGCTAGCTAGTGATAACTAATTTATAAATGCCAAAACGCACTGACATCTCGAAAATCCTGGTCCTCGGCTCCGGACCCATCATCATCGGGCAATCGGCCGAGTTCGACTACTCCGGCACGCAGGCTTGCAAGGCACTCAAGTCTGAGGGCTACGAAGTGGTGCTGGCGAACTCGAACCCGGCGACTATCATGACCGATCCGGAGTCGGCCGACCGCACTTACATCGAGCCGCTCACGCTGGAATATCTCGAAGAGATCATCCGTATCGAGCGCGAGATGTCTCCCAGCGCCGGATTCGCCGTGCTACCCACCGTCGGCGGACAGACCGCGTTGAACCTCGCCATCGAACTTTCCGACGGCGGCGTGCTCGAAAAATACGACGTGCACCTGATCGGCGCCAATGTCGCAGCCATCAAGAAGGCCGAAGATCGCCTGTTCTTCAAAGACGCGATGCAGAAAATCGGCCTCGACGTCCCCAAGTCGGCGCTGGTCAACAACGCCAAAGACGGAATCGAATTCGCCGGAAAAATCGGGTTCCCCGTCATCGTACGTCCGTCGTTCACCCTCGGAGGGACCGGCGGCGGCATCGCTTACAACCGCGAAGAACTCGGCGAAGTACTGACGCGTGGCCTCGATCTCTCGCCCGTCCACGAAGCCCTGATCGAAGAGTCTGTCCTCGGCTGGAAGGAATACGAGCTCGAGGTGATGCGCGACACCAAAGACAACGTCATCATCGTCTGCTCGATCGAGAACTTCGATCCCATGGGCGTCCATACCGGCGACTCGATCACCGTCGCCCCAGCCCAAACGCTGACCGACCGCGAGTACCAAGCGATGCGTGACGCCTCGATCGCCGTCATTCGCGAAATCGGCGTCGATACCGGCGGATCGAACATTCAATACGGCGTCAATCCCGAGACCGGACGCATGGTCGTCATCGAGATGAATCCGCGCGTCTCTCGCTCATCGGCGCTGGCGTCGAAAGCCACTGGCTTCCCGATCGCCAAGATCGCCGCGAAGCTTGCAGTCGGATACACGCTCGACGAAATCCGCAACGACATCACGCGCAAAACTCCGGCGTGCTTCGAGCCGACGCTCGATTACGTAGTCGTGAAGATTCCGAAGTGGCAATTTGAAAAATTCCCCGGCGCTGACGATACGCTAGGCCCACAGATGAAGTCCGTCGGCGAAGTCATGGCCATCGGACGCACGTTCAAAGAAGCGCTGATGAAGGGCATCCGTTCGCTCGACACCGGCAAGAAAGTCGGCTCCGACAAGATCGAACCAAAGATTCTGACGCAGCGCCTGGTCACGCCGCATCCCGAGCGCCTTTCGTACATCCGATACGCCCTTCGCCAGGGACACACGGTCAAGCAGATCGCCAAGATGACCTCGATGGACCCGTGGTTCCTCTACCAGCTCAAAGAAATTAACGACATGCAGCTTGAGTTGGAGAAGCATCCGATGGAGTCGATCCCGCCCGACGTACTGCGCGAATCGAAGCGCATGGGATTCTCCGACGGTCGCCTCGCGCAGGTCTGGCGTCTCGAAACGCAAGACAAAGTCCGCTTCATGCGGAAAAAGCACGGCATCATGCCGGTCTACAAGCGCGTCGACACCTGCGCCGCGGAATTCGAAAGTTTCACGCCATATCTCTACTCGACCTACGAGGACGAAGATGAGGCCGCGCCGACTGACAGGAAGAAAGTCATTATCCTCGGCGCGGGGCCAAACCGCATCGGGCAGGGAATTGAGTTCGATTACTGCTGCTGCCACGCCTCCTTCGCCCTGCGCGACGATGGATACGAGACGATCATGATCAACTGCAATCCCGAGACCGTCTCGACCGACTACGACACCAGCGACCGGCTCTACTTCGAGCCGCTCACCTTTGAAGATGTCTGGGCGATCTACCAGCACGAAACGTCGAAGGGCGCGGACGTCGGCGTAATCGTCCAATTCGGCGGACAAACCCCGCTGAACCTCGCACTGCCTCTGAAGCAAGCAGGCGTAAAGATTATCGGCACGTCTCCGGAGTCAATCGATCTCGCCGAAGATCGCAAGCAGTTCAACAAGCTGCTCGAAGACCTCGAAATCCCACAGGCCCCTGGCGTAATGGCCACATCGATCGAAGAAGCCGTGGAAGGCGCAAAGCGCATCGGCTTCCCGGTTCTCGTCCGCCCGTCGTACGTTCTCGGCGGACGCGCCATGGTCATTGCCTACGACGAGCAGTCGATCGTCCGTTATATGCAGGAAGCGGTTGAGTATTCCCATGATCGTCCAGTTCTGATCGATCACTTTCTGGAAGATGCAATCGAAGTTGATGTCGACGCGCTCTCCGACGGCGACGATGTCGTGATTGGCGGAATCATGCAGCACATCGAAGAGGCCGGAATCCACTCGGGCGATTCTTCCTGCGTGCTGCCCGCAGTCGATATCCCGCCGCACCTGCTCGACCGCATGCGCGAGTACGCGTTCAAACTGGCGAAAGCACTGAAAGTCATTGGGCTGATGAACATTCAGTTCGCCATCCCGCGGAAGCAGATGACCTCCGGCAACGGATCGGAGCCGAGCAAGGTCTACGTGCTTGAAGTGAATCCGCGCGCCTCGCGCACTGTCCCATATGTTTCGAAAGCGACCGGAGTTCCAATGGCGAAGATCGCCGCTCGCCTCATGACTGGGCGCAAGCTGCGCGAATTTCTTCCCGACTTCATCGAGCGCCGCGCCGACCTCGATACGGGAAACTTCTATTACGTGAAGTCGCCGGTATTCCCGTGGAGCAAATTCCCCGGCGTCGATACAGTCCTCGGCCCAGAGATGAAATCCACCGGCGAAGTGATGGGCGTCGCCGATAACTTCGGCGAAGCCTTCGCCAAGGCCCAACTCGCCGCCGGACAAAAGCTGCCCACGCAGGGAGCCATCTTCCTCAGCGTGACCGACAGCGACAAGCGCTTCGTCGCAGAGGTCGCCCGCAAGTTTGTCGACATGGGATTCAAACTTGTAGCAACGGCGGGCACAGCCGATGTGATCGAATCCGCAGGCATGAACGTCGAGCGCGTTTACAAAGTCAAAGAAGGCCGCCCCAACGTCGTCGACTTCATCAAAGGCCAGCGCATTCAGCTGGTGGTCAACACTCCAACAGGCCAGGAGCCGTGGTTCGACGAAAAGGCAATTCGCAGAGCGGCAGTTATGGCGCGCATCCCGACCATCACAACGCTGGCAGCTGCCCGCGCCGCGGCAGAAGGAATCGCCGCCCTCCAGCGCGGAGAAGTGACGGTTCACGCGCTACAGCAACTGCACGCCGACCGGGCTATGCACAAATAGGATGTGTTACAATATGTGCACATGGGTGACACAATCACAATCCGGTTGCCCGAAGCACTCCAAAAGCGCCTGAAGGAACGAGCGCGCCGAACGGGTCTGCCCGTGAATCGTATTGTCCGCGAATCGCTCGAGTCCACACTCGAAAAAGACGAGCCTGCCTGGATGAAGTATGCAGGCACTTTCAATGGTCCCAGAGACCTGTCCTCGCGCAAGGGCTACTCGAAATCATGAAGGCGATCGCCGACACCGGATTCATCGTCGCCTTCAAAAATCGTACAGATGAACATCACCACTGGGCACTTGACGTGGCGCGTCAAATCGAAGCCCCCGCGCTAACCTGCGAAGCGGTGTTGTCGGAAGCAGCTTTTCATCTCAGATCAAGTGAAGCTGTCTTGACCCTTGTGGATATAGGCTTGCTGAAAGTTGGTTTTCATGCTGGCGAAAACATCGATAAGCTGCATGACCTGGGCACCCGCTATTCAGACCGCAAAGCGGACCTCGCTGATCTCTGCCTGATCCGCATGAGTGAGCTGTTTCCTCGCCATTTTGTGGTTACCGTCTCCGAAGAAGATTTCCGCGTCTACCGCCGCAACAAGCGTGAAGCCATCCCGCTCCTTTCCCCGCCGCGGAAGTGATACCCTGAACCATGCTCCTTCACGGCATCCTCCCGCCAATCACGACGCCCTTCTACCCCGACGGCAACGTCTACTACAAAAAGCTCGAAGCCAATGTCGAGCGCTACTCGCGCACTCCGGTCTCCGGCATCGTTGTCCTCGGATCGACCGGCGAAGCTCTCATGCTCTCCGATCAGGAGAAGCGTGATGTCCTGAAGGTCGCGCGTGAAGCCGCTGCGCCCAGCAAGGTTTTGGTCGCCGGGACCGGCATCGAGTCCGCAATTGAGACACTGCGCCTCACCCAATACGCCGCAGAACTCGGATACGACGTCGCCATGGTGCGCACGCCGCACTATTACAAGAAGCAGATGTTGCCGGAAAACATGCTGGCCTTCTATCGGACCGTCGCTGATCAGTCTCCGATTCCGGTGATCGTTTACAGCTTCCCGCAAGCCACGGGTTACGACATCCCAGCCGAAGTGATGATTGAACTCGCCGATCATCCCAACATCATCGGAATCAAGGAATCGAGCGGCGATATCGAAAAAGTCCGCAAGATGGTCGAAGGCACAAGTCACGTCAAACGCAGCGCGACCGTGACCGAAACATTCGATGCGGTCACACCTCGCATGATCGCGGCAGCTGCCGCCGGCGAATCCGGCAATGGCGGGCAACTCGTGCCGGTGGGCGCGCTCTCCGGCAAAACCGACGCGAAGCCGTCTTCCTCCGCCGTCTCCGTCGTCGGCAAAATGAAAACGCGCCAGAAAGAAGTCGGGTTTCAAGTTTTGGTGGGAGCCGCACATAAGCTCCATCCATCGCTTGATGCCGGAGCCGTCGGCGCAATCCTCGCTTTCGCCGGCCCTGCGCCCACCGCCTGCTATGAAATCTACGCAGCGTGGAAAGAAGGCGACGCCCAACTCGCTCGCATCAAGCAGGAACGAATTGCAATCGCTGCCCAGCGGGTCGGAGATCTCGGCGTTCCCGGCTTCAAGTACGGCATGGACTTCAACGGCTACTACGGCGGCCCGGCGCGCCTGCCATTCCTGCCGCTGACAGGAGCACTCAAGTCTGAAATCGAGGAACTACTGGCGAATATCAGAAACTGATAGCCGTGGCGATCAAGAAGAGAAAGACCCCGCGCGCAAAGCTGCCGCCCGTCAGCGATCAGATGAAGGCATGGTCGGCCACGCTGGCCTCTGAGGTTGCCGGCTGGCCGCAGGTCTCGGCGCGATCGTTCTTCGGCTTTAGCGCCTCTACCGCAAAGACAAAATGTTCGCCGCTCTGCCTCGCACTCGGGCAATGGAGACGCCGAACTCCCTTGTCTTCAAGATCGTCGAGCCGAGCCCAGGTGTCCGCGACAAGCTTGAGAAAGATCGGCGGGTCGGTGACATGCAGATGCAGAAGGCCGGATGGTTCACCTTCGAACTCTCCTCAGATCGTGACCTGCATGATGCTCTCGACTGGATTGGCCTCGCCTTCGACGCGGCACGCAGCCCCAAGAAAGCAAAATAGATCGCACCCCCTTGTGATTCAAATCACACCGGCGTATACTCACTTCGAACGAACGTTCGAATGATCCGCTGAGGGGATTATGGGGAGTCCTTCCACGGCAAGTCGTATGCGAGCGCGCCGTCATCGGGCTGTACCTGCCGAAACGCGATACGACCGGCGTCTCTCCGAAATCCTCGCCCATGCCACGCAAGTCTTCTGTAGAAAGGGATACGAAGGCGCCTCCATGCGCGACCTCTCCCGCGAGAGCGGCATGTCGCTGGCCGGCCTTTATTACTACTTCGAATCCAAAGAGCGCTTGCTCTACCTCATCCAGAAACATACATTCGCAACCATCGTACAGCGCCTGAAAACACGACTGGAAGGCGTCACTGACACGGAAGAGCGTGTTCGCATTTTCATCCTCAACCACTTGGAGTATTTCCTCGCCAACCAGGCCGCGATGAAGGTCCTCTCACATGAAGACGACGCCCTGAAAAACGGCTTCGGCGCGGAAGTCACGACCATCAAGCGCGAATATTACCGGATCTGTGTCGGCCTGCTCGACGATCTGAAACGCGAACGAAGTTTGCAATTTACGACGCGCCTCGCGGTCCTGAGCCTTTTCGGCATGATGAACTGGATTTACACCTGGCACAAGCCGCGCGTCGACGCGGATGCCGAGTCGATCGCAACTGAAATGGGAGACATTTTCCTGCGCGGCGTGATGGCAAACAAGGGACGCAGATAGTTTTGCTGAGCAGCGAGATGGCTGTCGTAGGGCACGGATTTGAAAGGGCGCGGCTTGGTAGGCCATGGCTTCAGCCATGGCTCGCGAAGCGACCGCGCCGTTCAGGCGTACAAAGATTCGCGGCCTTAGCCGCTGAGCGAAATTCGAGATCAAGGAGCACACATGGCGACCACAATGCAGCCCGCAACCGGAGAATCCACCAAGCAACTGATCAACTACCGCACTGACGGCGGTGTGGCCGTCATCGAAATGAACGACCCGCCCGCCAACACCTACACCTATGAGATGAACCGTCAACTCGACGATGCGATCCTCAGGGCTCGCATGGACAACGACGTCCACGTGCTCCTTCTGACTGGCAACGGGGACAAGTTCTTCTCCGCGGGCGCGAACATCAAGATGCTCTCCACCGTTGATCCGACCTTCAAGTATTACTTCTGCCTGCATGCAAACGAAACGCTGCTTCGCCTCGAACACACGCCGAAGCTGGTGATCGCCGCTCTGAACGGTCACTGCGTGGGCGGAGGACTCGAAATCGCCATGGCCGCCGATATCCGCATCGCGCGGAAAGATGCCGGAAAGATTGGCCTCCCGGAAGTCAATCTTGGAGTCTTACCCGGAACCGGCGGCACCCAAAGACTTTCCCGTCTAGTCGGCAAGAGCAAGGCGATCGAATTGATGGTCACCGGGAACACCTTCTCCTTCGAAGAAGCTCTTGAACTCGGCATCATCAACGATATCTACGAGCGCGACGGTTTCATGGAAAACATCATGGAATACGCTCACCAGTTCTGTCCGCCGAACAAGGCGGCGAAAGCCGTAGGACGCATCAAGCGCGCCGTCCAGACCGGCTGGGAGATTCCGATGGAATCCGCCTTGGCGGTCGAACGCGAAAATCAGCAACTTCTTTTTCAAAGCGAAGACGCAAAAGAAGGCCTGGCCGCGTATGTGGAGAAGAGGCCGGCAACATTTAAAGCGAAATAGTGGACTGAATATGTGGAGACGACAGCCTCGGCTGTCCGCCGCGCGAAGCGCGGCTTTTGAGCAGGAGATGGAATGCCAGTAGCAAGGAAAGTGAATCTGAAGCCCGGGCAGCTATTGATCGATGGCCAATGGGTGGAAGCATCAAAGGCCTTCGACACGATCAATCCGGCAACGGGAGAGGTGCTGACTCAAATCTCCGAAGCTTCTTCCGCCGATGTTGATCACGCCGTAAGCGCCGCCCGCCTCGCCTTCGAAGACCGCACTGGCCCGTGGCGCAAACTCTCCGCCAGTGAACGCGGATGCCTTCTCTGGAAACTTTCCGACTTAGTCGAGAAGCACATCGACGAACTCGCCGAACTCGAAACTCTCGACAACGGTAAGCCCATCTTCGAATCGCGCTACGTCGATATGCCAATGGTCATCGACGTCCTGCGCTACTATGCCGGACTGGCCACGAAGATTCACGGCGAAACCGTCAACACCTTCGAAACTGCTTTCACCTACACGCTGCGCGAACCGGTCGGCGTGGTCGGCTTGATCGTTCCCTGGAATTTCCCCTTGTTGCTGGCGTCATGGAAAGTGGGACCAGCACTGGCGTGCGGGAACACGCTAGTGCTGAAGCCCGCGGAGCAAACGCCGCTTACTACGCTCAAATTCGGTGAACTTGTCGTCGAAGCAGGGTTTTCCGCTGGCGTCGTCAACATCCTGACTGGCGGCCCGGGGACCGGCAAAGCCATCGTCACGCATCCCGGCATTGACAAGGTCGCCTTTACTGGATCGACTGCCGTCGGCAAAGAAATCATGCGCGGCGCAGCCGACACCCTCAAGCGCGTCACGCTTGAACTCGGCGGAAAATCCCCCAACATAGTTTTCGAAGACGCTGATGTAGACAATGCCGTCAAAGGCGCAATCAACGGAATCTTCTACGGCAAAGGAGAAGTCTGCAATGCGGGCTCGCGTCTTTTTCTCCAAAGCAAACTGAAAGACGAATTTACCGAAAAGCTGGTCGCGCGCGCCTCAAAGATGCGTCCGGCTGATCCGCTCGATCCGAAGACACGACTCGGAGCGATCGTCAGTCAGGACCAGATGAACACGGTGCTCGACTTCATCGCGGCAGGGAAGAAAGACGGAGCGAAAATCGTCAGCGGCGGTAATCGCGTTTCCGTCAACGGCGGCAAAGGATTCTTTATCGAACCGACGATCTTCGGCGACGTCAAGAATGATATGAAGATTGCACGCGAAGAAATCTTCGGCCCAGTTCTTTCGGTTCTTACGTTCGACGACGTCGATGAAGTGATCGATCAAGCCAACAACAATCCATACGGACTCGCCGCCGCGGTCTGGACAAAAGATGTGAAGAAGGCGCACACCGTTTCGCGCCGCCTGAAAGCCGGAACCGTCTGGATCAACACTTACGGACTGATGGATGCATCGCTCCCCTTCGGCGGCTACAAAAGTTCCGGCTTCGGCCGCGAGTTGGGAGCGCACGCCATCGAACACTACACCGAGATAAAGACGGTGTGGCTGAATATGGGATAAGTAGAAATCACATACGTAGGTTCGACGTGGGCATGTGTCGGGAAGGGCACGGCTTCAGCCGTGCCGTACGAGATCGAAAAACAATTGGGGCTTTAGCCCCTGCACGGGACTAGGAGTAGGCAATATGCCGGGCAAAGTAGCAAAAATCGGAACCTTCAGCGACTGGATTGGCCTGTTCAACGACTGGCGCAAGGAAATCGGCGTCAACACCGACGACATCGAAGCCTTCAAATTCGACACGCTCTTCGGCGCCATCGAGACTGACGACATCGAGTTCGGCCATTACAAGGGCCGCCACAAATGGGAGAACCTCCGCCAGATCCCAACCCAGCAAATGCGCGATGCGCTGATGAACATGATCGTCTACCAGGGCGACACCGAGTTCGCCAGCGTCGAGCAGCAGCGCAACCTGCTCGACAACGCGCCCACCGACTGGGACCGTCGCGCCATCACCCGCGTCATGATCGAAGAAATGCGCCACGGTTGGCAGATGTGCGCGCTGTTGGTCGATCACTTCGGGTATTCGGGTAAAGTCGAAGCACAGAAGATGCTCGAGCGCCGCGCCTTCGAGAATAAGCGCCTGCTCGGTGCTTTCAACGTCGATGTCGACAACTGGATGGACTTTTTCACCTACACTGACTTCGTCGACCGCGACGGCAAGTTCCAGTTGCAGATGCTGAAATACTCGGCCTTCGCACCGCTCGGGCGTTCCATGTCCTATATGCTGCGCGAAGAGGCTTTCCACATGGGCACGGGCAATGACGGTCTGCGCCGCATCGTGGAAGCCGGCGTAATTCCCGCGTGGCTGATCCAGAAATACCTCAATAAGTGGATTTCAAGTTCCTACGATCTCTTCGGCACCGATCACTCGTCATCAGCCCATTGGGCCTACGTCTGGGGCATCAAGGGACGCTACGACGAACCGAAAAACGACAAAGCCGCCGATCTTAATGACCTCAACGACTACAACCGCCTCCTTTATCGCGAGGAAGTGGCCAGTCTGATCGAGCGTTTCAATGGATATCTGAAGCCCGGGCACCCCAAACTCTATGCGCCCGACATCAAATTCAATCGCGCCATCGGACGCTGGGCGAACCAGAAGTTCCACGCGCAAACAGGCGAACCTCTCGATGATCGCGCCTACGAAGAGCATCTGAAGGAATACATGCCGTCAGCGGCAGACAAAAAGCTGTTGCTGGAAATCATCGAGACCGAGAAAAAGTGGATCGCCGAGAAAGCCGGCGCGCGCGATCCCTTAGCCACAATCGGCGAAGTCAGGAAGTCGGCGATCAATATTTAGCGGCATGGCGCACAAAGAATTGGGATGCCCCGTGTCTCGCCGCTTTTGCGAGAGATGGGTGAGGGCAATGTTAAAAGGGCGCCGATTTAATCCGCGCCGTAAGACTCGCAACAATCGGCGGCTTTAGCCGCTGAGGTCAAACGTTCCGGTCGCATATGACGTCTACGCTAACCACCGCCGCAAAGATCGCCGCCAACATCGCACCTCCGGTGGCACACATCTCGCTGTGCAGCCCTCCTCTGAACGTCATCGACATCCCAATGATGGACGAACTGTCCCAAGCGCTCGCAGACATCGACGCTCGTCCCGACATTTCCGTCATCACGCTTCGCAGCGAAGGCAAGGCATTCTCCGCCGGAGTCGACGTCGCAGCCCACACGCCTGACAAAGTCGAAGAGATGCTGACGAAATTCCATGGCATCGTGCGCTCGCTGGTCTCAACAAAAAAAGTGACGATCGCCGCGGTCCACGGCCTCTGCCTCGGCGGAGGCGCAGAGCTAGCCATGATCTGCGATCTCGTCTACACCAGCGACGAATCCGAATGGGCTTTCCCGGAGATCAAGCTCGGATGCTATCCGCCCGTCGCTTGCACCGCGCTAGCAGCGCTCGTCGGGCAAAAGAAGGCTGCCGAACTGATTCTCACAGGCCGTTCGGTCACCGGCAGGGAAGCCGCTGAGATCGGGTTGGCAACTCGCTCCGTGTCGGCAAGCCACCTCGAGTCGTCAGTGCAAGCGTGCGTCGCCCAACTGCTTCGCCTCAGTCCTGCGGCGTTGGCTGTTGCCAAAAAGGCCTGCTACGCCTGGGACTCTATGCATTTCGACAAAGGCCTGGCGCGCGCGGAAAAGATTTACTTTGAAGACTTGATGAAAACCGAAGACGCCCAGGAAGGCCTTCGCGCCTTCATGGAAAAGCGCGCACCGAAATGGACCGGACGATAACCGCTCAAACATGGATTACGAGATCACACCCGAAGAAGTAAAAGGCAAGCTGGACACCGGCACGCCATTCACGCTGCTCGATGTGCGCGAGCCCTGGGAATTCGAGACCGCAAATGTCGCCGGCGCGAAGCTCATCCCAATGGGAGACATTCCATCGCGAGCACATCAAGAACTCGATCCCGAAGAGCACATCGTAGTGATGTGCCATCACGGAGTCCGCTCGATGAACGTAACGGTCTGGCTGCTCCAACAGGGATTCGAAAACGTCCAATCGATGCGTGGCGGCATCGACGCCTGGTCGCGGAATGTGGATGTGAAGGTACCGAAGTATTAAAGCTATCAGCGATCAGCCTTCAGATCTTAGGGACCGCTCGGGCTGAAAGCTGAGAGCTGAAAGCTGAAAGCTTCATGCGCAAAGAACTCATCTCGCTCCGCATCAACGACCGCACTCACGAGCTCGCCATCGAGCCGAGCGCCGTGCTGCTCGATGTGCTCCGCCAGCAGCTTCAATTCACTGGCTCAAAGCGCGGCTGTGACGACTCTTCCTGCGGGGCATGCACTGTCCTCATTGACGGCGTAGCCATGATGTCCTGCACATTGCTCGCCGCAAGTTGCGAAGGCCAGGAGATCACCACGATTGAAGGCGTCAGCGAGCACGGCAGCCTCGCTGCGATCCAGAAAGCCTACGGCGATTGGGGCGGCGCGCAATGCGGATACTGCACTCCGGGTTTCATTATGACTGTCAAATCGTTACTCGCGGAAAATCCCGACCCCACAGAAGATGACATTCGCAATGCCCTGAGCAGCAATCTCTGTCGCTGCACCGGCTACAACCAGATGTACGAAGCGATCCGCTCGGCGATCGCAACGGAACGGAACGATTCTTGTCGAGCTTCTCTCGACCGGACGGGCGAGGGCGCCCGTCCCCACACGAGCGTTGCAAATGAGTGACTTCTCCATCATCGGCAAGCCCACCGCCATGGTCGACGCCGCCGAAAAGACCACCGGCGCCGGCAAATACGCCGACGACCTCAGTCTGCCCGGCATGTTGATCGGCAAAATTCTGCACTCGCCCTACCCGCATGCCCGTATCAAGAGCATCGACACAAGCCGCGCCGAGAAGCTCGATGGCGTTGTTAGCGTCGTGGTCGGGCAGGATGCTCCCAAGACCTACGGCATTCTTCCGGTAGGTCACGACGAATACCCACTCGCCCTCGACAAGGTCCGCTACGTCGGCGACAACGTGGCCTGCGTAGTTGCAACAAGCGAGGCAATCGCCGAAAAAGCACTCGAACTGATCGACGTCGACTATGAAGTGCTGCCCGCCTACTTCGATCCCGAAGAGTCGATGAAGGCCGAGACCGACCTCATTCACGACCACAAAGCGCACAATCTGGAAAAGGATTATCACCACGCTTTCGGCGATCCCGACAAAGGATTCGCGGAAGCGGACGAGATCGCCGAAGCCCGTTTCATCGCCAACGAAGTCACACACGCCGCCATGGAGCCGCACTCCACGCTGGCCTCATTCGAGATCGATCCCCACACCGGCAAGCCCGGACGCCTCACCGTCTGGTCCTCCACGCAGGTCCCTTACTACTTGCAGCATAAGCTCTCGCTCGTGCTCGACCTGCCCATGCAGCAGATTCGCGTCATCAAGCCGCTGGTCGGCGGAGGCTTCGGCGGCAAGAGCGAAGTCATCCCGCTCGAAATCATCGCAGCCGTCGCAGCCCGCAAGGCGCAAGCGCCAGTAAAGATCACCTACACGCGCGAAGAAGTTTTCTGGGCGCATCGCGGACGTCCGCGCACCATCGTCGATCTCAAGACCGGCGTCAAAAAAGACGGTCGCATCACGGCCGTCAAAGCCCGCGTCGTGCAGGATGGCGGCGCCTACTGTTCCTACGGAGTCGTTACCATCCTGTACTCCGGCGCGCTCCTCGGCGCCCTCTACGACATTCCCAACATTCAGTACGACGGATATCGCGTCCTCACCAATAAGCCCGCATGCGGTGCCATGCGCGGACACGGCACGGTCAACGTCCGCTTCGCGTTCGAGTCCCAACTCGACGAACTCGCCGCCAAGATTGGCATGGATCCAGCCGAAATCCGCCAGCGCAATCTGCTCCAGCCGCCTTGCGTCACGGTCAACGGGCTGCGCGTGCAAAGTTACGGCCTTCCGGAGTGCATCGAGAAAACGGTTGATCGCTCCGGATGGAAGGATCGCAAAGGAAAATTGCCGAAAGGCCGCGGCCTGGGCATCGCGTGCAGCCATTACGTCAGCGGTGCTGCGAATTCAATCATCCGTTCCGACATGCCGCATTCCACCGTCAACATCAAAATCGATCGCGACGGCGGCGTAGTTGTTTACACCGGAGCTTCGGAGATCGGACAAGGTTCCGACACGATGACCGCGCAAGTCGCTGCAGAAACGCTGGGCTGCTCGCTCTCCCGCGTGCGCGTGATCGCCGCCGACACCGATCTCACTCCCATCGACATCGGCTCCTATTCCAGTCGCGTCACCTTCATGGCTGGCAACGCCACGCTCCGCGCCGCGCAAGAAGTAAAGAAGTTAATAGCCGCCGCAGCCGCCAAGAAAATGGCGTGCACGCCTGAGGATCTGCTTTTCCGAGAAGACTCAATCGTCAGGAAATTCGGTACCGAGCAAGAAACGTGTGGGGACAGCCGCCCCCGGCTGTCCGTCCATGTGGTGACGGCCGCCCCCGGCCGTCAGGCCGAGCAAGGCTCGGCAGCTACCGTCTCCGGCCACGTCGAAGGTCAAATCCTCCGTGGCTCCCTTCAACAGAAGCGCAAAGAAGAGGGCCCGAAAGATCGCATGACCTTCGAAGAAGCCGTCGTAGCGGCAATCGATTTTCATGGCGCTCTCACCGGTACCGGCTCCTACGCACCTCCGCCCGAAGCTCGCGGCGGCAAGCACAAGGGCGCGGGTGTCGGTCCATCCCCGGCCTATTCGTATTCCGCTCAAGTCGCCGAAGTCAGCGTCGACGAAGAAACCGGCGAAGTTACCGTCCACAAAGTCTGGGCCGCCCACGATTGCGGACGCGCCCTCAATCCCGTCTCCGTCGAAGGCCAGATCATCGGCTCCGTCTGGATGGGCATGGGCCAGGCCCTCACCGAAGAGATGGTCTGGAAAGACGGCATGCTGATGAATCCCGGTCTGCTCGAATACCGCAGTCCTTCGGCAGTCGAATCACCGTCAATCGACCCGATCATCGTCGAGAGCATCGACCCCGAAGGCCCGTTCGGTGCAAAAGAATGCAGTGAAGGATCGCTCGCTGCAACGATCCCCGCGATCTCCAATGCAATCTACGACGCAGTCGGTGTGCGCCTGCACGAATCGCCGTTCACGCCGGAGCGTGTATTGGCTGCAATCCGCGCAAAGAAAAATGCGAAGGCAATGAATCTGACAGAAGGCGTCGATCCAACTGCGCCGCAGCGATGCCGCGAACATGGCGGATCGCTCTGCTTCAAGGGCAAAGGCCCGGAACGTCATCCCCTCGACCCGTCGCGCCAGGAACTTCCTGCCGGAGGTGCGGATTGAGCCTGCCGCAATTCAAATTGCTGAGGCCGCAGTCCATCGAAGAAGCAGTCGGCTTCCTTGCTCATGTGGGGACGGCCGGCCCCGGCCGTCCGGCCGACGCGGGGTTCGCGTCGGCGGCTGAGTCGTCTGGCGGGCCGGGGCGTCCGCCGCTCCACGTGCCGATTCGCATCCTTGCTGGCGGCACCGACCTCATCCCATCGATGCGCCAAAAACTTTTCGAGCCGCAGTACATACTCGACCTCCGCGCCATCGCTGAACTGAAGGGTATCAAGCGGCACGCAGACGGTTCCGTCGAGATTGGAGCCCTCACAACGATCCGCGACATCGAGCGCTCCAGTTTCCTTCGCCAGTACTTTCCGGTGCTCACCGAAGCCGCTGCAACCGTCGCCTCCCCTGTCCTCCGCAATATGGGTACGATCGGGGGCAACATCTGCCTCGACACGCGCTGCCTCTGGTACAACCAATCGCTCACCTGGCGCAAAGGATGTGGCTTCTGCATCAAGAAGGATGGCGATCTCTGCCACGTCGCTCCCGGCGGAACAAAATGCTGGGCGGCATTTTCAGGCGACACGCCCCCGGCCCTGCTTTGCCTGAACGCCGAAATCGAAATTGCGAGCCCCCGCGGAACTAGCCGCATATCGCTCGCCGATTTCTACACCGGTATCGGCGACAACTACCGCAAGCTGCAGCCGGACGAAATTCTCACCCGGGTATTCCTGCCCTCATCCTCGGCTGGATACAGCGGCGTCTATCGCAAGCTCCGCGTCCGCGGATCAATCGACTATCCTCTAGCCGGGGTCGCGGTCGTGATGCGACGCTCGAACGGCCACATCGCTGACGCGCGCATCGGAATCACGGCTGTGAATCCTGCACCACTGATTGTGAAGGGAGCAACGGAATTGCTGGAAGGGAAGACCCTCGACGAGCAGCTCGCCTCTGCCGTCGGCGACCTCGCCGCAAGAACGGCCAAGCCGCTCACCACTTCGGCTCTGACGCCCGGGTATCGCCGCGAGATGATTCGGGTCTTCACAAAGCGAGCGGTACTTGCCGCTGCAGCGAACTAGATGCTCTGATATGCTTCTCGCGGCCAAACATCGGCCCCGAACGGCTAGCCACTCAATGATCACCGATTGCCACATCCATATCCAGCCCATGGACATGTTCAAGCCTCATGCGCTGGAGTTAATGAAGAAGAAGCGTCCTAACTTCGATCAGATCGTCGAGTTCTGCCGCTCGCCGAAGGCATTTCTCAAATTCATGGACGTGAGCGGCATTGATCGCGCCATGCTTATCAACTACGTGGCGCCTGAAGTGATCGGCTTCACCAGCGGCGTAAATCAGTTCGTGGCGGATTATGTCAAAGAAGATCCCAAACGCCTATTGTCATGCGGCAGCCTGCATCCGCGGCACACAGAAAACATCCTCGCGGACGTTGAACAGATTCTGCGCCTGGGATTGAAGATGATCAAGATCCATCCGCCGCATCAGCTTTTATATCCGAACGATTACCTCACCGGCGCCAAGGAACTGGAGATCATCTATCGTGCCGCGGAAGCGAACGGCGTACCGGTCATGTTTCACACCGGCACTTCGATCTTTCCGGGCGCGCGGAATAAGTACGGAGATCCAATCTATGTCGACGATGTGGCAGTCGATTTTCCCAGGCTGAAAATTCTTCTGGCCCATGGCGGCCGACCGCTCTGGATGCAGACTGCTTTTTTCCTTATCCGCCGCCATCCAAATGTCTATCTCGACATTAGCGGCATCCCGCCGAAAACGCTGCTGAAGTATTTCCCGCGATTAGAGGAGATCGCCGGGAAAACGCTCTTCGGCACCGATTGGCCAGGCCCGGGCGTACCCGACATCAAAAAGAATTTGGATGAATTCAGAGCTCTTCCGCTCAGCGCACAAGTACAAGATCAGATTCTCACCAAGACAGCGCTCACAATTTGGCCAGCATAGTTCCCCCTAAAGAAAAGGCCCGCCATTTCAGCGGGCCTGATGAAAATGCGAGTTGCAATGGAACTATTTTCCTGCCGCTGCTGCAGCTGACTTGCCCATCAACTCATCCGCCAGCGCCGTCGCTCCATAAATCTTGCGCAGCGCTTCCTGTATTCCGCGCGAGTCGACCGAAACCGCGCGAGCTTGCGTGTCGTTGTAGGCAAAGTTCCACGACAGGGACTGGATATTTCCATCGAAGATAATCCCCACCACTTCACCTTTCTTGTTCACGGTCGGCGAACCAGAATTGCCTCCGATAATGTCCGCCGTCGAAACGAAATTCAGCGGTGTCTTGAGATCCAGCTTTGACTTCGACGCAATCCAGCTCTCCGGCAGGTTATAGGGCGGCTTGCTGCCATGCGCAGCAGCATGTTCGAATGCACCTCCCATGTTGGTGTCGAACGGAATTGCCTTGCCGCTCTCCTGATAGCCCTTCACGACACCGTAGCTCAAGCGCAGCGTAAAGGTCGCGTCCGGAGGTTGACTGAATCCGCTCTGTGCGAATCGCGCCGTAGCGATCTCAGTTCCATCGCGACGCACTACGGAGTCAATCTTATCCTCAAATTCTCGGCGTGCATCGCGGGCGTCGGGGTCAATGGCCCGCATTGCAACGATCAACGGATCAGCGCTCGCGTCAATGGCCGCTTCACCGCCCTCATACAGCTGTTTCCTCACCGCAACGTCCTCGAGTTTAGTGTTGCCGATGAATTCCTTGGCTGCATCAGCAGGCGTTTTCCCCTGGAGCAGCTTTTGAACGTCCGGGTTGTCCTTGCCCAGCGCGTTCTGCATTTCGTTGAGAGATGCAGTCATGTCCAGGGTTTCCAGATTCTTATAAATTGGTGCCTCCGAGAAAAGCTGTTGCTCAAGGGAAGGCAATCCGGAATCGCGAAACTCCCGCATACGCTGATCATTCGGCTTTGATTTTTCAACGCCCGATCGTACCAAGACACGGGCGATCTGCGCCAGCCGCGGAAAGCCCCGCATGCGCTCCAGGTAAGTGACGTTGTTGTAGATAGAACGCTCCAGCTTCATAGCCTGGGCGATTTCTTCCCAAGGATCGGAACCTGCGTTCTTCGGATTCTCCTTGAAGTTTGCCTTGAGCTTCGCTTCGTCGCCAGCCTTCGATTGCATAATCGACTTGTCGAGCAGTCCCGCGTTGTAGCCTGTAATTGCTTTCAATGAATTCTGCAAGCCGAAGATGTCTTCCTGGGCGATTCGCGCGTCTTCTTCTGACTGCTTGCTGAAGTCCTGCAGCAGCGCAATTCGCTCGGAGAGAAATTTCAAAACCGACGGATACTGGACGTCGCGTAAGAACTCCAATTGCGACATTGTCAACAGTCGGCTAGTGCTGCCCGGGTGCCCGGAAACGAAAATCAGATCGTTGTCGCTGACTCCGGTCGGCGACCATTTCAGGTAATGATCCAGATGTGCAGGTTTGTCGTTCTCGTACACCCGGAAGAAAGTGATGTCGAGGTCATAGCGTGGGTATTCGAAGTTGTCGGGATCGCCGCCAAAAAAGGCGATACCGAACTCGGGTGCAAACACCAGTCGCACGTCCGTGTACTTTTTGTACTTGTACAGGTTGTAGACTTGGCCCGAATAGAACGTCACGACGTCGCAGCGCAGGCCCGTTGCCGTGGTGCAATCTTTTTCCACTTGCGACATAGCGGCGCGTTGTGCCTTGCCAATCTCGGCCGCTGACATCCCAGCCTTTACGCCGGCGTTGATCTTGTCTGTAACATCTTCGATGCCGATAAGCTCGTTCAGTTCTAGAGCTGGGCATTTCGCTTCTTCCGCCTGGGTTTTCGCATAGAACCCGGTCTTGATGTAATCATGTCCTTCGGTGGAGAGCTGCTGCACGCATCCGGCGCCTACATGGTGATTCGTAAACGTGAGGCCATCGGCCGAGACGAACGATCCAGAACCCCCGTTATTAAAGCGAACAGACGACAGCCGGACATGATCGAGCCAGGCCTGGGTCAGCTCAAAGCCGTATTTGGCCTTGATCTTATCTTTAGGTGCTTCGTTGTACAGCCACATACCTTCATCGGCAATGGCCAGATTCGACAACGCAAAGGCGCACACCAGCAGCGCCGCAAAAGAGCGTTTCATTGTAGGAAGTCCTCCATCAGGAGCCAGTACAGGGCTGCAGGGAACCCGCAGACGAACCTTTTAATATACGCTGCGCGAAACAGCCGTGGCAAAGCACATTGGCATGACAGGCAAAAGCGACCGGCCTTCTGGCATCCAATATTCTGCGCATCTGCGATGTGGTTTTGAGAGTGGAGAGCGTGTAAGGTATAAAACATGTTTGCCCTCGCGTTCCCCTCGTGCGCAGCGCAATCGAAGATTCCATAGCCAAAGTGAGAAATCAATGTCCAGCGTGACCTCAGCGCGTGCCCCGAAAGGGCTCGAGGGTGTCGTTGCCACCAATTCGAACATCTGCTACATCGACGGCGACCGCGGCGTCCTCGCCTATCGGGGCATCGACATCCACGAACTCGCCGATCATTCGAACTTCGAGGAAACCTGCTATCTGCTGTGGTTCGGTAAGCTACCCACGCGCGCTGAGTTGCGGGAACTTCACAATCGGCTTGCGGAAGAACGAAAGCTTGATGCTTCCATCATTAACCTGCTGAGAACAGCTCCGCGCCACGCCCTGCCCATGGACGTCCTGCGCACGGCAGTCTCAGCTTTATCGTTCTATGATCCGCAAGAGAAGAGCAATGATCGCCAGGCGAATGTCGACAAGGCAATCCGTTTGACTTCGCAGACTGCCATGATCGTCGCCGCGTACGATCGTATTCGCAAGGGACATCCCATCATTGAGCCAGACCGTTCTCTTTCCCACGCAGCTAATTTTCTCTTGATGCTGAACGGCAAGCATCCCTCGCCCACAGCAGAGCGCGCACTCGATATCGCCCTCATTCTGCATGCCGACCATGAATTGAACGCGTCCACGTTTGCGGCACGAGTCACTGCCGCAACCTTGTCCGACATGCACTCGGCGGTCACCTCAGCCATCGGTGCTCTGAAGGGGCCTCTCCACGGAGGCGCCAACGAAGCGGTTTTCCACGTGCTCGTTGCCATCGACGAATCCGGAGCCGATCCCGTCGATTATGTAAAAGCCATGCTGGCGCAAAAGAAAAAGATTCCGGGCTTCGGACATCGTGTCTACACGACTGAAGATCCTCGCGCCACTCACCTGCGCGTCATGTCCCGCGACCTCGGCAACTCCAGCGGGCAAGCCAAGTGGTTCGAGATCTCCCATAAGATTGAAGAATTCGTAAAAGCTGACAAGAAGCTGAATGCAAACGTGGACTTTTACTCCGCCTCTACGTATCACACGTTAGGAATTGATGTGGATCTCTTCACTCCGATTTTCGCCGTCTCCCGCATCAGCGGATGGACCGCCCACGTCATCGAACAACTCGACGATAACCGCCTGATCCGTCCCCGGGCCGAATATCTCGGGCCAGAGTATCCGAGCAAATACGTGCCGATCGACCAGCGAGGATAGTTCAGCCGCACTTTCATGCTGTCCTTCTGTTGGTCTTCGCGGACTCAGCGGCCTTTCTCCGGGACCTTCGCGGTTCAAGCCTTTTTCGAAAATACCCTAATAAACTCTGTAATCGCGGGCTTTGTCTCTTCTGTATGCATGTTCCACCATCAAAATCCCGTAGAATAGAAGCGGGTTCTGTATGCATCGGGTTTACCTCGACAATAACGCCACCACTCCGGTCGTACCGGAGATCTTCGAGGCCATGCGACCGTGGTTCGGCGAACATTTCGGCAATGCTTCGTCCATCCATCACCATGGACAGGAAACGCGGGCCGCCGTCGAGAATTCGCGCGAGTCCGTGGCGACGTTGTTAGGGTGCAGCGCATCCGAGATTGTCTTCACCAGCGGAGGCACAGAGGCTGACAATCTCGCCCTAGCCGGACTCGTGAAGGCTGGAGACCATGTAATCACCTCGGGTGTTGAGCATCATGCCGTCCTACACACCGCGAAACATCTGCAAGAACTCGGTTGCGACTTGACCGTCTTGCCGGTTGATGGTCGCGGCGTGGTCGACCCGGCGGACGTGCGCCGAGTGTTGCGCCCAAACACCAAACTGATCTCAATCATGATTGCCAATAACGAAACCGGCGTGCTGCAACCGGTTGAAGAGATCGGAAATATTGCCGCCGAGGCGGGTGTGTTTTTCCATACCGATGCGGTGCAAGCGGCTGGCAAGGTGCGCATCGATGTCAAGCGAATCGGATGTAGTGCGCTCTCCATTTCAGGCCACAAGATGCACGCTCCGCAAGGCATCGGCGCGCTCTATGTAAAGAAGGGAACTCGCCTGCAGCCTCTGTTCTATGGCGGACGTCACGAGCGCTCGCGACGCGCGGGGACCGAAAATGTCCCGGGCATCGTCGCCATGGGCAAAGCTGCCGAATTAGGTTTACAGGGATTTGAGCGTGGCGACGACAACAAGATTTCGGCAATGCGCGATCGTCTCGAGGGAGGAATTCTCGCGCAGATCGACGAAACCTCTGTGAACGGAGCAGGCGCTCCGCGAGTGCCGAACACGACCAACATCCGTTTCGACCAGATCGAAGGTGAATCCCTGGTGATCGCGCTGGATTTAAAAGGATTGGCGGTCTCCACGGGAGCCGCGTGTTCCTCCGGGGCGATCGAGCCGTCCCACGTGTTACTTGCAATGGGACTGAAGCCAGAGCGTGCGCGAGCCAGCATCCGGTTCAGTTTGGGCAAGCAGACAACTGAAGAAGATATCGAGTTTGCACTGAGCGTCGTACCGGAAATGGTTGCACGTCTCCGCGCCATCTCGCCAAGGTACATGAATCAAATGGTGAATAGTTAGCGCTTAGAGGTGCAGCGTCGAGCTCCTGAAGTGCTTGCGAGTGCTCTGTCGCTTTGCAAGCGTGGAAGAGCGGCCCTTAAGGGCCGCGTTGAATGCGAAGTTGGACACGGGGCTTTAGCCCCAGAGGTAAGCATTGAACCAAGAAACAATCGCAGTCGCTATGTCGGGCGGTGTAGATTCCTCCACCGTCGCGGCAATGCTGCGCGCCGATGGCCACAACGTTATCGGATTAACCATGCAGCTCTGGAACCAGCGCCGCCTCGCCGGACGCGAGGGCATGCCCGAGTCCGTTCAGGGACGCTGCTGCTCCATCGATGACGTCTACGACGCCCGCCGCGTCGCGCAACAGATTGGCATCCCCTATTACGTGGTCAATCACGAGGAGCGCTTCGAGCGTGACGTGGTGCGTCCGTTCGTCGACGAATATCTTTCGGGCCGCACCCCGATCCCATGCAGCCTCTGCAACAATCACCTGAAGTTCGATCAACTTTTGATAGTCGCTCAGCAGATTGGCGCCCAGCGCCTGGCCACCGGCCACTACGCTCGAGTGACATATGATGAGGCCCGAAGTCGCTGGCTGCTCAAGCGCCCAGCCGACCACAGCAAAGATCAAACCTACTTCCTCTTCGGGCTCACACAGGAGCAGCTCAGTCGCACGCTCTTCCCATTGGGCGACATGACGAAGCCGCAAGTTCGCGAGGTCGCCGCCCAGCACGGCTTGGTCATCGCCGAGAAGCCCGACTCGCAGGAGATCTGCTTCGTCCCCGGCGGAGACTACAAGCGCTTCATCGACGCCTACCTGGCTGAGCAGGGCGAGTCGCTGCCCGATACGGCAGGCGAACTCGTCACAACAAACGGGGAAGTCATCGGCGAGCACGCGGGCATTCACAATTTCACCATCGGCCAGCGCAAGGGCCTCGGCGTCGCCATCGGATCGCCGCTCTACGTCATCCAGATCAGCGGCGCGCAGAAGCAGGTGGTTGTTGGTGGCGACGAGCATCTCTACTCGCGCAGGCTGCACGCCAAGCGAGTGAACCTGATTTCAGTAGAAGACCTTGAAGAGTCGATGCGGGTGACAGTAAAGATTCGCCATCGCCACGAGCCGGCGCCCGCGACGATTGAGCGAACTGATATCGACGAAATCCTCGTTACCTTCGACGAGCCCCAACGTGCTATTACACCGGGACAAGCTACTGTGTTCTATGACGGGGATGTTGTGGTTGGCGGAGGCTGGATTGCTTGACTGAAGCTTAATACTGTCTCTTCGGATAGTGTGTGTTCTTCACACTGTTCTTGAACATCTTATTCTGCGCCTTCTTCTGCTTCTTCAGGTATTTCTTCATCTGCTTTTGCTGCTTCTTCTGGGCTTTTAACGAATCTCGGTTCTGTGCATAGGCTGGATTGTTCGTCCGCGCTCCTGCAGGAATTGAACAGGTCAGGCAGCAAATGGCGAAGCAAAGAGTCGCGATTAATCTTTTCATGAAGCTTCCGGGGGAACGGAATTATTAACTTGATTCTATCCTAAAGCCAACGAGTTCCTCCGAATAGCGGATAACCGAAGTCATCGTGCAGGGCATGTTCGCGTTTTTTGGGCGATGGTCTTTAACAATTTTGCACGAACTCGCGCAAGACAAAAAGGGGTGGGAGCGGGCTTACCATAGCTTACCTGAGCACCCAGCTCTGCCGCGAAGTGCTTCGAGGAAGGGAACTCCTGTCGTGCTTAGCTTTTCTTCCAGCCTTTCAGTGCAGTCGCATCCATTGCAAGCCCAGGACTCCGTCCCGTTATCGTCTCGGCATTTGCGGCGGTCGTGAGCGTCCTGTATGCGCGTTAGTTCAAAATACTCTTCCCAGTAAGGCCGTTCCTCCTCGAGCGGCGTGGGACAGTAGCAAATCTCGACCCAACGCGCGGTTTTGTCTTCGCAAAGGCGCGCATCCTTCATGTTGCGCAGGTACTCGCCTTCAGCCACAGAGCCCTGCCCAAGCGTTTCCTGGTCAATGGCCTTCAGCAATTCTGCCTCACGCCCGGATTTCACTTGAGCTCGCACCAGATAACGCATAGTCAAGCAAACCTACTTCAGCCCAGCCTGTGCCAACATCTCTTGAAACTGATTCCGGGTGCGCATGTCGATCGATTGTGCCACCAGCCTGCCCCCACGATCATAAACAAAACTCTTCGGAATGCCTTCTATCACGAACGCGTCATTCACCTTGCGTCCGGGATCAAGTAGGACAGGATAGGTGATCTTTCTCTCCACGATGAAGGGCGCGACCTTCGCTGTTTTTTCATCAGAAATGGAAAGCACTAGAAAGCCTTGGTCCTTGTACTTGTCGTACAGCGCCTGCAGGTCCGGCATTTCTTTGCGGCAAGGAGGGCACCACGTTGCCCAGAAGTTCACAAGCACGACCTTGCCCTTCAGATCCCGCAGATGCCATGACTTTCCCGTAAGGTCAACCAGCGTGAAATCCGCATTCTGGCGCTTGGCGTCATCAACCGCAAGGCGAGCCAGAGCCTGCGAGAATTGCGGATTGTCCGACTCCGCCTGCATGTGCTCGTAGCGCACGAGAGAGGCAAGTTCCACATAAAGGTCGTCCGGTTGTCCATCTTTCGATTCCGGAGGCTGTTCCCGCAACGCGCTGGCAAGAGTCGTTGTCACCTCTTGCAGAGTGTCCCGACCAAAATCTCCTTCGGTAGACAGGTTGGCGAGATCACCTGCGAGCCTGAGTTTGTCAGGGACGACCGGCAACTGGCGAATCTGCAGTGCCAAATCTTTGGTTGTCCGTACGCGCACTGTATCGTCCAGTTTGCGGAGCCCCCTGATCTGATCGACAATCGGCTGCTCTTGCGGGCTCCATGTAATCTTCTCCTGCGCATGCAGGAAGGAGCTCAAAAGGACTATCGCGGTGGAGAGACTACAGACAAGAAACCGGCACACGATAGATGGGTAATTCATAAGAAGAAGTTTCAAAATCACACCTTCGACGTTTCAAATTCGAAGTTGGAAGCAAGAGTTCTGTGTCTTTGAAACTTTCAAACCTGAATGGGTGGGCCCCTCCTCAGATAAACATCTCATCCTGAGGTACAGGACGTCGCTCCCCCCGTCCATTGCGGCGACGGCCTGCAAAGAGAAACTCCAGACCTACCGTAATCCCTTGCATCAGGCCAGAAATCTGACGCACCGGCGACACCACCGTTTTCTGGACGACTTCAGAAGTGTGCTCAACACGGTCCAGCGTGCGGCTGAGGAGTTCGTCCGCCCGGATTATCTGCAGCCGGGCCCTGTCCACCATGTCATTCACGGTGGCATCCAGACGTTGCACCTGGTCCTTCACCGTCGTGGAGGTTTCTTTTACGTTCTCGGCAATGACGTCGAGCTTGGGCCGGAGATCGCTGATAATCTGCTGCGCCTGGTCGATGCTAGGCATCACCTTGGTCCGAACTTCACTCGCCAGTGATTGCAAGTCATTGGTCGTCTTGCGCATCGCAAGATACATCGCAAGCAGAACGCCAGCCTGCAGAAGAACTGCAATGCCAGTCAGCGCAATAAATATTGTAAGTTTGTCGTCCATCAGAATTTCTCCGCCTATCCCTGAGCGCGCGCGGAGGGCTCCAGCGCCACGATTAATCGACTAGGAATTCTTCGGGGCACCAGTTTCGGACGTGGCTTCGTGATATGCCTGGCGTCCAGCCTCATACGCTGCGCGGAACTGTTCCTTCTGCGTGTTCATCACGTCGCGGCCCCGGTCGGCCCATTCTTGCGCCTGCTCCCGCGCCTCGCGCGCGCGATTGCGAACGTACTCTCGCCCTTCTTCAGCCCGGGCGCGAATGGCTTCCCGAGTTTCACTGCCCGAGCGCGGTGCATACAGCACACCTGCAAGTGCTCCTAATCCCAAACCGGCGAGGAACCATACGAAACTATTTCCGTCACGATCCGACATACGGACCTCCCGTATAAGAACGTCTCAATCGATGGTACAACCGATATTCGCCAAATACAATTACAGGTCTTCCTGTAAGGGCATAATCCCGAGGGATGTAACGGTGGGGAACTGATTGACGGGCAAACTCGAAGGTTAGGAATACCCAAAACGAATCAGCCCTTCCGGGAAATCGAAAGGGCTGCGACTGGGGCAACTATTTCGGTTGCGGCGCGGTCGGTTGCGGCGCCGGTGCTGCCGGCTGGGTCTTCGTGGGCTGCGACTTGATCCCTTGCAGCACCGATCCCGGAGCGCCGGTATGTTTCGAAGCGTAGACGGAGAGTGTGATGGACGTAATCATGAACGCCACCGCTGACCACGTGGTGGCTTTCGACAGTGCGCTCGCGGCTCCGCGAGGACCGAAAGCCGTTTGACTCCCCTGGCCTCCAAAAGCGGCTGAGATGTCGCCGCTCTTGCCGCTCTGCAGCAGCACGACCACGATGATGAAGAAGCAAACCAGTATGTGAATAGTGGTGACCAGATAAATCATGATTCCTAGTTTTCCTGATTTAGTTCGGCGAACTTCCGGATATTGCTAGACTTTCGCTCGGAGTTCCGGGGCGGATGGTGCGGAAGGCGGGACTTGAACCCGCATGCCTTTCGGCGCCACCCCCTCAAGATGGTGTGTCTGCCAATTCCACCACTTCCGCGCTGACGTAAATCGCGACCGCCGGACAACAGTTCATTATAGCAAAGACCAGAATCGCACCTGGTCTACGAACCACCCCTTCCACCCGATCATTTACAGCTATTTTGTTTGACCTTGCCTAACAACATGATTACGCTGTCGCACTATGGTTCCTGAAGGCGAACTCCTTCAAGGCACGCACCCAACTCCGGAACTCCCACGAAAACTTGGTCTACTGGACTCATTGTCGATCGTCATAGGTGTTGTAATCGGCGCCGGTATTTTTCTGGTGCCGAACCTCGTCGCGCGCGAACTTAACTCGCCTACCGCCATTCTCGGCGTCTGGACCTTCGCCGGCGTGATCTCGTTTTTCGGGGCTCTGGCTTGCGCCGAGTTGGGAACCATGTTTCCCGCCACGGGTGGCCAATATGTTTTCCTGCGAGAATCCTGGGGGCCCCTCGTGGGATTTCTTTGCGGATGGTCGATGTTCGTTGTTGCTCGAACTGCGCAGGTAGCATGGTTGGCAGTCACTCTGGCTCTCTACTTTTCCTATTTCGTCCCGCTATCAGAAACTGCCTCGAAGCTGCTCGGGTTGGGAGCCATCGGCCTGTTTGCCTGCATCAATTACTGGGGTGTTACCGCCGGAGCCTTCGTACAAAAGGTTTTCGCCATGGCAAAAGTGGCCGGGCTGCTGTTAATCATCGGGAGCGCCCTTTTGTGGACAGGCAGGGGCCCCGCACCTGCTCCGGCGTCACCAGGCGGTTTCTCTCTATCAGGTTTCGGCGTCGCCCTGATTGCCTGCGTCCTGGCCTGCGATGGTTGGGTGCAGTTGAGCTTCGTAGCCGGTGAAGTTCGCAAGCCGAAACGAAATATATTGCTCGCGCTCGCCTTCGGATCGGCCATCTGCACGGCCATTTATCTTCTGGCGAACGTCGCGTACATGAAGGTGTTCTCAATCCCGGAAATCGCTCTAAGCGACCATGTCGCCGCCGACGTCGCCGCGCGCATCCTCGGTAGTCCGGGCGGTAAGTTGGTTTCCCTGATCATTCTGATGTCCATCATTGGAACGCTGAATGGCTGCTTCCTCACGAGCCCGCGAATTTATTTCGCGCAAGCCCGCGACGGACTCTTTTTCCGCAAGTTCGCAAACATACATCCCCAACATCAAACCCCGAGCTTCGCCATCGTGGCTCAGGCTCTGTGGGCCGCAGTGTTGTTGGTGACCGGTTCGTTCGAATCGCTACTGGATTACGCGATGTTTGCCCTGTGGCTCTCCTACGGCGCAATGGTCGCCGGCGTAATCATTTTGCGAGTGAGACGTCCCAACCTTGATCGGCCCTACCGCATGTGGGGATATCCGGTAACAGCGATCCTGTTCCTGGCTATTACATTATGGTTCCTTGGAAATATGCTTGTGACACGCCCGATACCCTCGCTGGCCGGGCTAGCTTTTATCCTGGTGGGCATACCGATCTACTACGTCTGGGCTCGAGGACATTCAACGATCGGGAATCTACAAACGGAAAATCTGAAATCTGAAATCTGACCTGAATCGAAGCTCGTGCAATCACGCAATCGACAATTCTCTTGACCCTGACGCAACGTCAGACCGTAAAACCTCAAGTAGGGACATGGCGGACCGAACCTATCAGCCTCACGAATTTGCCAAACGCGCGGGCGTCACCATCCGGGCTCTGCATCACTACGATCGCCTCGGACTCCTAAAGCCGGGCGGTCGTACTGCAGCTGGCTATCGCCTCTGCACCGATCGTGACCTCGTGCGTCTTGAGCAAATCGTGGCTCTGAAGTTTATCGGTTTTCCTTTGTCTCAGATCCGGGAACTCCTCAGTCGGAAAGATCTCGACGTGGCTGCTGCACTTCGGCAGCAGCGGCAGATCATCGCCGAAAAGCGAGATCATCTCGACCGGGCGATACGAGCGATCGAGCGTGCTGAACAACTCGTGTCCTCGGGTGGGATGAAGAAGTATTACACCGAAGAACAGCTCAACGATTTGCGCAAGCGCTATACGCCAGAAGTCCAGGCGAAAGCCGAGCACGGCTGGGCAGATTTGGTCCGCGATGTCGAAGCCGCCATCGCACGAGGTGATAGCCCCGACAGCGAAACCGGACGCAAATTGGCCGAACGCAAGCGGAACCTGATCGGTCTGTTCACCGGAGGCGATCCGGGAATCACCGCAAATCTGCAGAAACTGTACGAAGACCAGGCGAATTGGCCTGCGAATTTCAAGAAGCCGTACAGCGACGCAGTCGATAAGTTCCTGTGCGAGGCGGCGAAAGCGTTAGTGGCGGTCTGATAAGCCGTCTCAGCGAACTCAGCGGTCAGCTTTGGTAGAGATCGCCGAGGGAGTATATCGCTACAGCTATATCGCAGACGGTTGACCCAATCGCCGCGTCCTTACCGGCAATTCTTAGCGCCCTTCGCGGTAAAGACTTTTGAGTCCGCCGCAAAAAATCCGCCGCCAACATAGGAATATCTGGCCTTCGTCCCACAGATACTAAGCCGTGTGATCCAAATCACAGCGCCACCCTGCTGCCTCCGAGCATTATGAAAATGAATTTCAATTTCATTTAGCTGTCCCGGAAAGACGCATTCATGAAAACGCTTATCGCCGCTCTCCTCGCACTTCTACTCCTCGCAACACTTCCGGTTTTGGCCAGCGATGACAACGTTGTCCTGACCGGTATTGTCTCGGACCCAACGGCCGCCGTCGTACCGCAAGTCACAGTGATCGTCCGGAACTCTGCGACCGCTACCGAAGAAAAAACGTCCACCAGAGAAGACGGTTCCTACAGCTTTTTATCTCTGCCGCCCGGCCTCTACGATCTCCGCATCTCCAGTCCCGGATTCCGACCGCAATCCATCAAGGCCTTGCAACTCACTTCGGGTAAAACCTTAAAGCTCGATATCACGCTCGCTCTCGCCGAGCAGAGCACTATCGTCGAAGTCTCGGCAGACCTTCCGCAACTGGATCTCTCTTCGACGCAAATCGGCGAATCCCTTTCTGGAACCCAGATGCGAAGCGTTCCGGTCAATGGCCGCAGCTTTACTGACCTCCTCGCCATGCAGCCGGGAGTGGTGCCCACCAGTTCCGCCCAGCCCAACGCCGTGGTCATGTCCGGTTGCACCAATACTCCGCCCTCGGGCGATCTTGATCCGGGAAACCTTTCGGTGAGCGGCCAGCGCGAAACCGCCAATGGATTCTCTGTCAACGGCAGCATTGTCGAAGAAGGCTTCAACAATGGCACAGCCGTGGTTCCAGACCTCGACTCCATCGCCGACATGCGTGTGCTGACCAACAACTTCGACGCCGAATACGGCAACTACAGCGGCGGTCAAGTTCTGCTCACCACGAAGTCGGGTAACAACGATCTTCACGGCGGCGCGTTCGAATTTCTGCGCAATACCGGTCTTGATGCCCGCAATTACTTCGCTCCCGAGCGCGCCGCCTACGATCGCCACCAGTTCGGCGGATCGCTAGGCGGCCCCGTCATCAAGAACAAGCTCTACTTCTTCGCCGACTATCAAAGTACAAAGATGACGCAAGGCCAAGAAACGGGTGCGATCGTTGTTCCCAGCGCTGCCGACCGCTCCGGCAACCTCGTCGATCTCGCCGGCCAACTCACAGGGGA
>Ga0335079_10001071_pt1 | contig 31139 bp, 29 predicted proteins | sample Lox_Sample_33_FD_206719 | JGI IMG/M metagenome (GOLD analysis project Ga0335079, IMG submission 206719) | Soil microbial communities from Loxahatchee National Wildlife Refuge, Florida, United States - Lox_Sample_3.3 | ecosystem: Environmental > Terrestrial > Soil > Wetlands | place: USA...
CTCCAGCGCTCGGACCTTCCGGCTCACCGTGGCCTTGGGGACGTGGAGGGCGCGGGCGGCGCCCACGAAGCTCCGCCGCGCCGCCACCGCCGCGAAGACCCGCATCTCGCCCAGGTCGAGGATTGTCTCGTTCATGGAACAATGAATCTAACATGAGCATCTTTATCTCGAAAACCTCCGAGCCATATCTTGCCCTTCGAAAGGAGGACAACCCCATGGACATGGCCATTCCACGCCGCAGCGCGAGGGCAGGGACAGGAGCTTCCGGCCTCTACGACCCCCCTTCCTTGCTCTGCCCGATCTGCGCCGAGGACCTCTTCGAGGGAGAAGAGATCCGGCAGCGCCCGTGCCCCCACGTGCCGCTGGTGGGCCGCCCGGGCACGCTCTACTGCTTCGACCGCCGGATGGAGCGGATGGTGATCGACGCCTGGAAGAGCTCGGCCGGCAGCGGGGCTCGCACGCTCGACGTGCTCCGGGAGAGGCTTCACCCGGGCTTCCTCGTCGTGGAGCTCCTCGATGCCGCCCCGGGGGAGGGGGGGCCGGTGACGGTGGTCGTCGACCTCCGCGGCGAGTGGCCGGCGTAGTCCCCCCGCCTGGAGCCTGGGCGGGGCCGGCCACTCGCCGCGGCTCCCGCGAGCCGCTAGAGTTCGCCCATGGAAGAACGCCCCGCCGGCGCCGGCCGGCCCGTCCCCCGCCTCGCCGCCTCGCTCCTCGCCGCCTTGCTCGCCTCGGGCTGCGCCTCCATGCGCGCGGCCGAGGCCCGGGACGAGTACCTGGCGAAGGCGCTCGGCGCCTACGAGTACCCGAAGTCGTGCCTGGAGCTGTGGCCGAGCGTCGTCCGGCTGCTCGCGGGCAAGGGCTATTCGCTCGTCGGCGGGGACCGGACCGTCGCCGGCCAGCCTCCCCAGGGGGGTTTCTCCAGCACGATGTCGGCCGGCTACGAGACCCGGGGGACCGGGGGCGGCGACCTCACGGTGGGCACCGACTGGAATCGCTCCTGGACCCGCTACGTGGCGAACGGCACCCTCACCGGACCGGCATCCTGCCAGGTCTCCTTCACGCGAATCTGGAAGGACTCGGTCGACATGGCCGGCGAGAACTCCGCCGACAGCCCGCAGATGGAGCTCGACCTCCTGAAGAGCGTGGACCCCGCCGCCGCGGCCCGCATCGAGGCGCAGGCGCCCAAGGGCTGACGAGCCCCCGCCGGCCGCCTCAGCGAGCTCTCCCTCCGCCCGGCCTGGCGCCCACGCGCGGCGCGCGTGCTCGCCCCCCCCGCCTGTGCCCGGCGAGGAGGGATCGCGCGAAGTCGTCCGCCTTTTCCCGGTAGGCCCCGCTCTCGATCTCGCGCACCCGGACGGCGAGCCGCTCCTCCGGGCGGCGCCCGGTGAGGGCGCGCATCTGCCCGAACACCCGCTCCGCGCCCATCCCGCCGTGGGTGAGGAAGAAGGCGAGCCGCCCGAGCCGCTCCCGCTCCACCCACAGGTACGTCCGCACCGGCGTCGACACCGAGGCGTACCAGACCGGTGTCCCGACGACGACCAGGTCGTAGCCGGAGGGGTCGGGCCGCGGGGTCGCGATCTCGGAGGAGACCCCGAAGATCGCCTCGAGCGCGCTGCGCACGTACCCGAGGGCTCCGGCGCGGCCCGAGGGCTCACCGATCTCCCCCAGGTCCGCCCCCAGCGCCTTCCCGATCCGGTCGGCGACCTCGCGCGTGTGGCCCGATCGCGAGTAGTAGACGACGAGCGCGCGTCCCTTCCCCATCAAGGCATCCTCCGGCGGTTCCGCAGCTCCGAGGTCCCACTAGGACGCGCGCACTCCCGCCGGAGGGGCAAGCGTCGAATTGGGGCCTCCGGCGGACCGGCCTCGGGCTCCCCGCCCTTCGCGGGAAGCGCTCTCCCCGGGCGTCGCCGCCGGGCGCCCAGGCACCGCTCCCCGCCCACACCCGACCACTTGCGGGCCTTCGCCCGGCGGAACAAGCTCGAGCATGGCGGTCCGCAAGGTCGGCTCGAGCCGCATCCTCCGGGAGATCGGCAGGGGCGGAATGGGCGTCGTCTACGAGGCCTACCAGGAGGGGCTCGACCGGCGCGTGGCCGTGAAGGCCCTCGACGCCCGGCAGGCCCGCTCGAGGGAGTTCGTCGAGCGCTTCCGGCGCGAGGGGCGCGCCCACGCCCAGATCCGCCACCCGGCGGTGGTGGCGGTCCACGACCTGCTGGAGAAGGACGAGACCCTCTTCCTCGTCACCGAGTTCGTCGACGGCGCCGACCTGCGCCGGGTGATGGCGAACGGGGGGGCGCTCCCTCCCGACTGCGTCGCCGCCATCGGCACCCAGCTCGCCGACGCGCTCGACAGCGTGCACCAGCACTCGCTCTTGCACCGCGACGTGAAGCCCTCGAACGTCATGATCTCCCGCCGCGGCGAGGTGAAGCTCATGGACTTCGGGATCCTGAAGGATCCGATGGCGACCGAGCTCACCCGCGCCGGGGCGGTGATGGGAACGCCCGCCTACGTGGCCCCGGAGGTCCTCGAGGGAGTGCCGGCGAGCGAGCGCAGCGACCTCTGGTCGCTCGGGGTGACCCTCTACGAGCTCGCCACCGGGCGGCGGCCCTTCCTGGGGAACGACTTCAACGAGCTCTTCGCTTCGGTGCGCAAGGCGACCCCTCCCCCCGTCCGCAGCCTCGTGCCCGGCTTTCCCCGGCGCCTGGCAAGAGCCATCGAGCGCTGCCTCGCCAAGCGCCCCTCGCGCCGCTTCGAGACGGCGGCCACGCTGGCGCGCGAGATGGCGGCCTGCTCGGCGCGCCTGCTCGGCGAGGCGCGCCCGCAGGAGCGCCTGCGCGGGATGATGTTCGAGCGCAACCTGGGAGAGGCCCGTCCGCTCCGCCGCGGCGGGAGCGCCGACCCGGCGCCCCCGCTCCCGAGGCGCCCCGGCGCCTCCCCGGCCCGAGTGGGCCCGGCCCTGTGGGCGTTCGCGGCGGTGGCGGCGCTCGCCGCCGGCCTCTACGCCTTCCTGGGAAGGCCCTGGTGAGGAACCCCTAGTCCACCGGCAGGTTCATGCGCCGGAGCAGCTGGGCGTAGCGCGCGTCGTCCCGGATCGGCTTGAGGAAAGGGTCGTAGCGGACGTCGGCGAGGGACCAGTCCCTCGAGGCGTAGGCCCGGTCGAGCCACTCGAAGGCCGAGTCGCGCTCGCCGAACCAGGCGTGGACGAGGGCGATCTCGTAGGGGTGACCCGGGTAGCCCGCCTTCAGGCTGGCGAGCGCCTTCTGCGCCGCCGCCGGGTGCCCGAGGTCGTGCTCCGCCAGCGCCAGGCCGGCGAGGCGCTCGCCCTCGTCGTGGATCCCGTCGATCGCCTTCAGGGCCTCGGCGGGCTTCCCCTCCAGGATGGAGAGCACCCCGCGCGAGGCTCTCAGGTCCTCGGATTCGGGGGCGATCTGCAGGGCGCGCTCCAGGGCGCCGTTCGCCTGGGGAAAGTCGCCGGTGCTGACATAGGCCTTCGCGAGCCACGACCAGGCGATGGCCGAGAGGGGGTCGAGGTCGATCGCCCGCCGGAGCGCGGAGATGGCCTCGCTCGGCTGCCCCAGCATGAGGCGCAGGATGCCGTAGCGGCGCTGGCTGACCGCGTCGCCGGGCTGGAGGGCCCGGGCTCGGTCGAGGTCGGCCTGGGCCCCGGGCCAGTCCCAGTCCCAGCGCGCCCGCAGCACGCCGCGGGCGTTGTAGCCCTCGGCCAGGCCCGGATCGAGGGAGACCGCCTTCTCCGCCGCGGCCCGCCCGCGGCGGCGGTTCTCCTCGGTGGCCCCCGGGGCGTCGTGGTTCAGGTCCTGGACCGACATGGCGAGCGCCGCCCAGGCCGGGGCGAAGGTCGGGTCGAGGCTCACCGCCCGCTGGAAGGCCTCGGCGCTGCGCCGCACGCTGTCGTTCGAGACCTGGTTGAAGAGCTGCCGGCCGAGCAGGAACTGGGTGTAGGCCTCCGGGTTGGCGGCCCCCTTCCCGTCCGCGCTCGCCGCCCTGGACGGCAGGAGCCGGACCTTCAGCGCCTCGGCCACCGAGCGGGCGATGTCGTCCTGCACCGCGAAGACGCCCTGCAGCTCGCGGTCGTAGGTCTCGGACCAGATGTGGAAGCCGTCCGCGACGTTCACCACCTGGGCGGTGACCCGGATGCGGTTGCCGTCCCTGCGAACGCTCCCCTCCAGGACGGCGCCGACGTTGAGCTTCTGCCCGATGGCACGCAGGTCGTCGCTTTTCCCCTTGAACGAGAAGGAAGAGGTCCGCCCGGTGACGCGCAGCCCGTCGATGTGCGAGAGGGCATTCAGGATCTCCTCGGCGAGCCCGTCGGAGAAGTACTCCTGGTCCCTCTGCGCGCTCATGTCGACGAAGGGCAGGACCGCGACCGAGGGGAGCACCCCGCCCACCGGGGCGCGCGTCCGCGCCTGGGCGGCGGCCCGGTCCCTGAAGACGAGGTAGTAGACGAGGCCGGGGGCGGCGGCGAGCATCCCCAGGCCGACGAGCAGGAGCGCGAGGCGAGCGCCCCTGGGGGAGCCCGCCCTTCCCGCGGCGGCCGCCTGCGCCCGCTCGATCCCGGTCGCCTTGAGGTCGAAGGCCCAGGCGAGGATGACGACGATGGGGAACCCGACCCCGAGCGCCACCACCACCGTCTTCAAGACCCAGTCGGGCAGCTCGAGGCCGTGCATGACGGGCTCGACCACCTGCAGGATGGCGAAGGCGGCGATGGCGTAGGCGACGATGGCGCGGAAGACGCGGCGCCGCCTCAGCTCCCCGGCGAAGTCCTGGAATCGCCCCATCTCTCCTCCCCGGCTTCCGCGGGAGATGCTAGCGGCGCGGCCCAAAGCCCGCCACGGCTGGGCCTCCTTCGCTCCGACCCCCATGCAACCGCCGGCTGCCGGCGCTCATTCGTGGAGGCCCGCACCCCAGACGGGGCTCGGCCGGGGCGCCGGCACATGGGCGGACTACGCCGACCGGGCTCCGCCTATTTCAAGGGAGCGCCCCGATCACGGAGCGTTGCGAGCGAGGTCTCCCTCCAGCGTGGCGAGCGTCAAGCGCTCTTTGCGGGCGCGCAGGTCGAGGTAGAGGAAGAAGGCGATGAGGGCCTCGAACGGCGCCCCCACGATGCCGGCGGCGAGCGCCGGGACGACGCTCGCCCCGGTCGCCGCCGACAGGCCGAGCGCCAGCCCGCTCGCGGCGAGCCCGAGGAGGAGGAGCGCCGCCACGGTGGCGGCGGTGTGCCTCACCTCTCCGCGGACGAGGACCCAGACGCGTAGGATGGCGCCCATCCCCCGTCTTCCCTCGAGGACGAACACGGGGATCCCGAGCGAGGCGAGTCCCGCGAAGACGAGGGCGATGGGGAAGGCGAGGCCGAGCGCGATGCCGGAGACGACGCCGGATGGGACCGTCCCCTGCAGGAGCGACAGGAGCATGAAGGCGGGAGCGGCGAAGAGCAGGAGGAACAGGGACCAGGCGGCCGCGAGGACGGCCAGGAACCCGAGCCCGAGGACGTGCGCGAACCCGAATCCGGCGCTGTGGAGCGGAGCCGGCTCGCGCCCGGTGACCGCCACCGCCGCCTCCCTTGCCACCGCGGCGGCGAGCATGCTGGTGAAGAGACTCCCGATGAAGAGCCAGACCGTCCGCACGAAGGCCTCGTGCGCGGACAGGTTCGGGAGCACCTCGTCGGCGGACGGCCCGGGCTCGGCGGCCGGAGCGGCTCCGGGCGGGGCGGCCTCGATGGTGGGCGGGCGCGGCGCGGGCGGCTTCGCCTCGGCGGCGGCGCCCGCCGCCGGGGGACCGGCATCGACGACCTCCGGGCTCGGCGGCGAGGTCGGGCCGGGGCCCTCGGAGGCGCGCCTCTCCAGGACGCCGAGGAGCGCGTTCGGGAGGAGGAAGATGGCGGCGACGAGGAGGAGCGGGCCGGCGCGCCGCCGGTAGAGCCCCAGGGCGGTGCGCAGGATGAGACCCACCCCGCCCACCCCCACCTGCCTGACGGGGCCTTCCCCCCTCTTCGAGCCCGCCTCGTCCACTGTGGGCAAGAGAGCACAGCCGCCCGCGCCTGTCACCGCCGACGGCGACCGAGCGCGGGCGGACCGGCAGGTGCGAGGGCACCCCCCTCCGCGGGCCACGACCTAGTGGAGCGCCGCCCCCCTCGTCTCCGGCAGGAGGTAGATGGACAGGGCGCCGCCGGTGAAGGCGATGGCGAGGAACCCGAGCGCTCCCCCGAGCCCGTAGGTGGTGGACAGGTAGCCGATGACGGTGGGTGCGAGGGCGCTCATCATGCGCCCGGCGTTGTAGCAGAAGCCCACCGCCGAGCCGCGGGCCCGGGTGGGGAAGAGCTCGGAGATGAAGGCGCCGAAGGCGCTGAAGTAGCCGGAGCCGAAGAAGCCCACGAACGGCCCGAGGACCATGAGGGTGGTGGCGTCGCGGGTGTGGCCGAAGATCCACACCAGGCCCGCCGAGGCGAGCAGGTAGGCGGCGAAGGTGGGGCGGCGCCCGAACTTGTCGGCGATGAATCCGAAGGAGACGTAGCCGAGGAAGGCCCCGATCATCATGGGGATGATCCACATGGGCGCCTTGGCGATGCCCAGGCCGGCGCCGCCCTTCTCCGGCGACATGGCGAGGAAGCCCGGCATCCAGGTGAAGAGACCCCAGTAGCCGAACATGACGAAGGTACTCACGAGCGTGCTGACGAGCGTGAAGCGGAGAAGCTCCGGGCCGAAGATCTGGAAGAAGCCGAAATCGCTCTTTTGCTTCTCCTGGTGCTCGCGCCGGGTGCGCAGCCAGATCTCCGGCTCCTCCACCTTGGTCCGGATCCAGAGGGTGAAGAGCGCCGGGACCACGCCCACGAAGAACACCGCCCGCCACCCGAAGGCGGGGAGCACCAGGGCGGCGGTGATGGCGGCGAGGATGTAGCCGATGGCCCAGCCGCTCTGCATGATCCCCACCGCCTTGCCCCGGTGCTGCGCCGGCCAGGTCTCCGAGACGAGCAGGGCCCCGGAGGCCCACTCGCCCCCCATCCCCAGCCCGAGCACGGTGCGGGCGATGGCGAGCTGGGTGAGGTTCTGCGCCAGGCCGGAGAGACCCGAGCACACCGAGAACACCAGCACCGTGATCATGAGCGCCTTCTTGCGCCCGATGCGGTCGGCCACCGCGCCGAAGAGGATCCCGCCGAGCGAGGAGGCGAAGAGCGTCACCGACACCATGAAGCCGGCGGCGGCCGGGGAACTGTTCCACTCCTTCATGATGGTGGTGAGGACGAAGGCGTAGAGCATCACGTCGAAGGCGTCGAGCGCCCACCCGGCCTGGCCGGCGAAGAGCGCGTACCACTGCTTGCGGGTGATCTCCTTCCACCAGGGGACGGCGACCTTGACGGCGATGACTTCGCTCATTTTCCCTCCTCCTTGGAGAACGCTGCGACCTCGACCCCTTCCTTCCGCAGCCGCTCGCGGATGGCGCGGACGAGCCCCACGGCCCCGGGCGTGTCCCCGTGGACGCAGATGGTACCGGCGTCGATGGGCACGTCGACCCCGTCGATGGAGCGGACCGTACCCTCCCTTACCACCTGGAGCATCCGCTCCTCCACGCGCACCGCGTCGTGGATGACCGAGCCCGGGACGCTGCGGGGGACGAGGGTCCCGTCCCGGGCGTAGGCGCGGTCGGCGAACACCTCCTCCACGTGCCGGAGCCCGGTCTGTTTCGCCGCCTCCACCAGCGCCGAGCGGGAGAGGCAGACGAGCCAGAGGGAGGGGTCGACGTCCCGGACCGCCCCGGCGATGGCGAGCGCGGTGGGCAGGTCCCGGGCGGCCGCGTTGTAGAGGGCGCCGTGGGCCTTCACGTGCCGGAGCCTCAGCCCCTCGGCGCGGCAGAAGGCCCAGAGCGCACCCACCTGGTAGGTGACGTCGTCCCGGATCTCCTGGGGCGAGGCGGCCACGTGGCGCCGGCCGAAGCCCACCAGGTCGGGGAACGACGGGTGCGCCCCCACCGCCACCCCGTGCTGCCGGGCGAGCTTGACGGTACGGTGCATGGTGCCGGGGTCCGAGGCGTGGAAGCCGCAGGCGACGTTGGCGGAGGAGACGAGAGGCATCACCTCCTCGTCGAGGCCGAGAGCGTAGCTCCCGAAGCCCTCTCCCATGTCGCAGTTGAGATCGATGCTCACGCCGTCCTCCTCCGCGCCCCGCGCGCCGCCGGCCGCGACGCTCCCTCGAGGAGGGCGCGCACCTCGTCCAGGTGCCCCTTCTCCAGCCGCAGGGCCTCGACCGCGTCGTCCAGGGTGCAGCTCTCGAAGCGGACCACGTCCCCGGCCCGCGCCTGCGCGAGGCGCCGCAGGTCGGAACCGATCACGGTGGCGATCTTCGCGTAGCCCCCGGTGGTCTGGGCGTCTACGGTCATGACGATGGGGGTGGCGCTCCCCGGGACCTGCACGGCGCCGGGGACGAGCGCGTCCGAGACGATGTCGGCCCCGCCGGCGTGCTGGATGGAGGGGCCCTCGAGCTGGTAGCCCATGCGGTCGTTCCGGTTCGTCACCCGGTACTCCGCCCCGAAGAACATGGCGCGCCCGATGGTGGTGAAGAGGTCGTCCTGCGGGCCGGGGATGCAGCGCAGCCGCACCTCTCCCCCCACCTCGGGGGCGAGGCCCGGGGCGAGCGACCGCGGCGGGGGCCGGGTTCCCCGGGGACGGCCCAGGGGGAGGGCGTCGCCCACGCGCAGGGCCCGCCCCTCAAAGCCGCCGATGCCGGCGCGCGAGTAGGTGGAGCGGCTCCCCAGCACGAGGGGGACGTCGAGGCCGCCGCGCACGGCCAGGTAGGTGCGCACGCCGACCCGGGCGCCGCCGAAGGCGAGCTCGCTCCCGGCCGCCACCGGGAAGCCGCTCGCCGGTCCCAGCGGCCGGCCGTCCAGGGACGCCTGCATGTCGGCGCCGCACACCGCGGCGTAGCCCTCGCGCGAGAAGCGGAACGCGCCGCCGAGGAGCGTCATCTCGAGCGCCGCCGCGCCGGGAGCGTTCCCGGCGAGCAGGTTCGCGAGCGCGTACGAGAGCCGGTCCATCGCCCCCGCCACCGGCAGGCCGAAGGCGCGGTAGCCGGGCCGGCCGGCGTCCTGGACGGTGGTGAGCAGCCCCGGCTTGAGGACGGTCATCACGGCGCGCCCCGCTCCTCGACCTCGACCTCGGGCCGGTAGCTCCCCGCCTCCACCCGCTCCGCCACGTCCGCCCACTCCCGCTCCTCCACCGGGAAGAAGCGGAGGCGGTCCCCGGCGGAGAGGAGGAAGGGGGGGCTCCGCCGCGGGTCGAAGAGGCGCAGGGGAGTCTGCCCGATGAGGCGCCAGCCGCCCGGGCTCTCCACCGGGTAGATCCCGGTCTGCGCGCCGGCGATGCCCACCGACCCGGCCGGGATGCGGGTCCTCGGAGTGGGCAGGCGCGGCGCGGCGATGCGCCCCGACATGCCGCCCAGGTAGGGAAAGCCCGGGGTGAAGCCGAGCATGAAGACGAGGTAGCTCGCCGAGGCGTGCAGGGCGACCACCTCCTCCGCCGGGATGCGGTTGTGGGCCGCCACGAACTCGAGGTCGGGGCCGCGCGCCCCGCCGTAGCAGACCGGGACCCTGACGACGCGCGCCGCCCGGGTCGGCCCCTCCTCGAGGAGCAGCCCGGGGACGAGCGCCTCGATGGCAAGCGAGAGGCGCTCCCGCCTCACCTGGAGCGGATCGAAGAGCACCAGCAGCGACCGGTAGGTGGGGACGACCTCCAGGACGTCGCGGCCGAGCCCGCGGCGAACCGCCTCGGCGAGCCGGTGCACCCGGGCGTTCACCGCCGGGTCGATGGCGTCTCCGAACTCGAAGACGAGGCCTCCCTCGCCCTCGGCGAGAACCCGGCAGGTCGGCTCGGCGATGGCCATTCGTTCCCCTCTAGCCCAGCAGCCTCACCGGGCTCGGCGCTCGCGCCGGGTCCGCGTAGAGGTCGAGCCGCACCTCGGGCGAGGCCGCGTAGGCGATCTCCCCGCCCGGGAGGAGGTGGAAGGGGCGGTCGTGCCCGGGCACCACCGTCCGCGCCATCTCCCGGATGCGGCGGTAGTTCTCGGGCGCCGCGGCGGCGGAGAAGAACGAGGGGGGCGGCTCTCCGCGCACGAAGTCCCAGGCGTTCTTCACCGCGTCCCCGGTGAGCAGCACCCCCTCGTCGGAGAGGAGGAGCCCCATCGTCCCCGGGGTGTGGCCCGGCAGCGCCACGGCCCGGATTCCCGGCGCCACCACGTCCCCGTCGCGGATCGACTGGAGCCGGCTGGAGAGGAAGGGGACGAGGGCGCGGGGCACGAACGGGTCGTTGGCGGCGAGGTACTCCGCCTCGAGGGCGTACCTCCGCTCCCGCTCCGAGACGGCCACGTCGCACTCGAAGATCTCGGCGTTGGCGATGTGGTCGTAGTGGAAGTGCGAGGCGACGACCAGGCTCAGGTCTTTCGGGGCGAGGCCGCAGGCCTCGAGCCGCTCGAGGAGCGGGGCGCGGTCTCCCTGGGATCCGGTGTCGAAGAGGATGTTCTCCCTCCCCGCCTTCACGAGCACCACGCTGCACCACCCGAGCGCGCCGCGCCGGGAGGAGACCGGCACTCCCGTGAGGAGGATGCGGTAGCTGACCTCGGCCATGGAGCCTCTCGCCGGACCGCGGTCCCCGGCGTCCCTTTGGCTGCAGTGCGCTAGAGTCTCCCAGAACGGGCGCACGGATGCCAAGCGCCCTGGGGGTCTCCATGCCGAGCCCGCAGCCGCTACGCCCATTTCGGGTTCCACGGTGGAGGTGGACGGACTGCTGCGGCGCCCCCGCCTCCGCGGGCGCGGTGGCCGCCGGCGGGGGATCGCCGGGCGCCCAGGCCCCCTCCCGCCAGTACCCGCCCCCGGCACCCGCGGTGAGCCCGGTGGCGGGCCTCATCGACCTCCACGTGCACTGCGCCCCCGACATCTTCGGGCGCGCCCTCGACGACGTGGACGCGGCGCGGCTGGCCCGCGATCGCGGCATGGAGGGGTTCGTCATCAAGGGACACACGCTCGTGACCGCCGACCGGGCCTGGCTGGCGGGGCGGCAGGTGGCCGGGGTGAAGGCGTACGGGGGAGTGGCCTTGAACGGAGCGGTGGGGGGACTGAACGCGGAGGCGGTGGAGTGGATGGCGCGCGTCCAGGGCAGCCTGGGGCGGGTGGTGTGGTTCCCGACCTTCGACGCCGATCACCACGTCCGCCACTTCCGGAACGGACCGAGGGGCATCTCGGTCCTGGACGAGGCCGGCCAGGTTCTGCCGGCGGCGCGCGCCGTCCTCTCGGCGTGCGCGCGCCACCGGCTGGTGGTGGCGACCGGGCACCTCGGCGCGACCGAGGCCCTGGCGGTGGCACGGGCGGCCCGCGAGGAGGGGTGCGACCGGATCAGCATCACCCACGCCCTCCTCGAGGTCCCCGGGCTCTCCCTCGAACAGATGCGCGAGGCGGCGGCGCTCGGCGCCAAGCTCGAGCTCGCCGCGGTCGGCCTGCTCATGGGGCCAGAGGCCCACCTCGCCTGGATGCGGGAGTGGCGCCGCGTCGCCGCCGGCGAGATGGCCCGGGCGGTCCGCCAGATCGGCGCCGCGCACTTCCACCTCTCCACCGACCTCGGCCAGGCGGGCAACCCGAACCCGGCGGACGGTTACGCGCTCCTCGTCGAGGCGCTCCTCGGGGAGGGGGTGAGCCGGGAGGAGATCCGCCTCATGGGGCACGAGGTCCCGGGGACCCTGCTCCTCGGCTGACCCGCCGGCCGGCGGCCTGGTAGCGCCGCAGGTTCTCGAGGACCGCCCGGACGTAGGCCGGCGTCTCGCCGTTCCGCGGTATGGGGGCGCCGGCGGGGCGCGGGCTGGCGTTGTACGCCACCAGGGCCGAGATGACGTCCCCTCGGTAGTGGCGCAGGAGGACCGCGAGGAGGCGAACCCCACCGAGCACGTTTCGCGCCGGGTCCCGGAGCTCTCCGGGCGAAACCCCCACCCGCCTCGCCGTCGCCGGCATGAGCTGCATGAGCCCGACCGCCCCGGCCCGCGAGCGGGCCTCGGGGTCGAAGCCGCTCTCGGCGCGGATGACGGCCTCCACGAGCGGCTTCGGCACCGGGTAGATGCTCGCGGCGGCGGCGGTGGCCCGGTCGATCTCGGCGTCGTAGCGCGACTCCCGCGGCGCGGCGCGCGAGGCGAGCGGCAGGGCGGCCGCCGCCAGGAGGGCGAGCCGCAGCGCGCGGGACCCGCCCGGCCTCCTCACCCTCCCCTCCCCGGCTCCAGCGCCGCGCCCAGGAAGCGCTCGTGGAGGCGGAGGCCCCGGTCCTCGCCCCGCTCCCGCCGCCAGGGGGGAAAGTCCGCCTCCATGGGGGGGAGCACCCCGTAGCAGACGGGGTGGAGCGCCACGTCGGTGTAGAGGTACCCCTGGCCGCAGCGCGCCAGGTTCCGGATGCGGTTGGGGTGCAGCTTGTAGGACTCGACCAGCCGCGCGTCGGCGTCGAGCGTGGCGAGCGAGGTGAAGAGAGGCCCGGCCTCGCTCCGCACCGTCCTCTGCACCTCGTGGCGCGTGCCGAGGCTCCTCGCCACCAGCTCGCACAGCGCCGGGCTGTCCTGGCTCAGGACGTCCTTGGTGCGGGTGTTGTCCCAGACCGCGCTCGCGAACTCCCGGCTCACCAGCTCCAGGTCGGCGAGCGACTGGTGGGCCACCGTGAACTGGAGGTGGGCGTCCCGGAGCTGGCTCAGGGAGTCGACGACGGAGAGGTCGGCGAAGCGGCCGAACTCGTCCACCACCACGCTGAAGGGGCGCTGGTTGCGGCTCGAGCGGTACACCTGCCTCAGGCTCCCCTCCTGCTGGACGTGCATGAGGAAGGCCTTCCCCAGCGAGGGCGCCTGGACCTTGAAGAGGTTCGAGGGGAGCTGGAGGTAGACGAGCAGGTTCTCCTCGAGCACCTCGCGCATGACGATGTCCGGCTGGTAGGCGTTCACGATCGGGGAGAGGAACCCCTCCACCGCCGCCACCAGGCCGGTCAGCGACCTCTCGGCCTCGGAGCCGAGCCGCTCGATCTGCGAGAGCACGTCGCGCGCGGCCCCGCGGTCGAGGGAACGCTCCAGGCAGTGGTCGAGGGCATAGCGGTAGGCGGCGCTCCTCTTGCCGACGCCCTTCAGGCAGACGGCCACGTCGCGCATGGCGAAGGGCAGGCCGCGGCCCACCCCGTCGACGATGCCGTGCAGGAGCCGGCACAGGTTGGTGAGCATCACCCGCGCCTGGGTGTCGTAGTAGCGGTTGGTGCCGAGCGGCAGGACGGAGAAGACCCGTTCGGCCACCGCCACCGGGTCGCCACCCGGGTCCCCCGGCCCGCGCGGCTCGACCTCGAGCAGGTTGTAGGTGTGGCTGTGGAGCTGCGGGCGGTTCCAGGCCGGGAGCGCGAAGACCCGGAGGGCGTCCGCCCGCCCCGCGAGGAGGGCGATGGCCTTCATGGTCCGGATCTCCTCGTCGCTCCCCTTGCCGGAGAGGACGACGCATCCCTTCCCGTCGAGGGCGTCCTGCAGGACCTGGGGCCAGAGGACGCCCCGCGTCTTCCCCGAGCCGGTCTTGCCGAGCACGTGGCGGTGGGCGGACCGCTGCCGCTCCGAGAGGTAGACGGGCTCCCACCGCCACCCCAGCACCCGCCGCCGCGGGGAGAGCCCCACGAAGGTGTGGCCGGCCGGGCGGCGCCTGACCCACTCGAGCACGTCCACGCTGCGCTCCGGGAACCGCTCCTCGTCGCCGCGCAGGTGGGTGCCGGCGGCCCTGGCCACGAGCTCGTTGCGCCAGGCGAGCAGGAGCCGGCGGTAGGCGAGGAGCGTCGCCGCGAGGAGCGAGACGGCGAGGGCGGTCGCGGCCGCGGGATGCTCGAGCGCCAGGGTGCGGACCGGGAGGTAGCGGAGGGCGGCGACCTGGCGGAGCCGGTCCGCCGGGGAGGACCCGGGGGCGCCGCGGGGGACGAGGAGCTCGAGCGCGGCCGCCGCCGCGAGGAGGGCGAGGAGCGCGCCCCCGGCGAGTGACCTCCTCCTTAGCCGCCGCGCCATGCCCGCCGCCTTTCGCCGCCGGAGCCCTCCGGCTCCGCCTAGAGGAGGTACCAGCTGAACCCGATGCTCACCGGGACGAGGACGAGGAGCCCCGGAACCCTCCCGGCGAGCAGGCCCAGGCGCGGGGTCAAGTCGAGGACGACGCGGTCCGAGATCTGCCACTCCACGCCCCCGGCGGCCGCGGCGGTGAAGGCGTCCCGGGAGAAGCTCGCGACCGGCCCCGGCCCCGCCGCTCCCCCCGTCACCCGGCACCCCGTGAACGAGCTGTGCCAGAAGCCGAGCTCCGCCCCGACCTGGAAGCGCCATCCCAGTCCCCCGAGGTAGCGAGCGCCGAGGAGCGCGCCGAAGCCGCTCACCGTCTCCGCGAGGCTCGCCACCACCACGCCCTCGGGGCTGAGCAGGCTCGTCGTCGCGCTCTCCGGGAACTGGTAGAGCGCGGTGGCGGAGAGCTCGAGGTGGTTCCCGGGCGCGTAGCGTAGGCCGAGGAGCGCGGCCGGCGCCGCGATGGAGACCCCCGCGGCGAGCGGCAGGGGCGGGGCCGCTCGGGGAAGGAGGGCGAGGGACGGTCCGACCTCGAGCGTCAGCGCCCCGCGGTCCGCGCTGCTCGCCCCGGGCGCGAGGAGCGCCGAGACGAGCGCGAGGGCGAGCCCCGCTCGCCGGGCCGCGCGCTTTCCGGTCAAAAGGCCCGCTCCACCCAGATGTCGAAGAGGATCCCGCCGTCGAGCAGCAGCGCGCGCCCGGGCGCGGCGGGGCCGGGCTCCCGCTCGAAGGCCAGCTCGGCGGCGTTCCGGGCCACGCCCTGGACGGGGCCCGTGACGACGGCGTCGAGGAGCACGTTGCCCGTCCCCTTCGCCATCCGGGCCGCCGCCCCCTCCCCCCGGTCGACCTCCCGCTCGACGCTCATCGCCGGAGGAAGGCCCGGCTTCCCGTCCTCGCGAGCGATGGCGATCCCGTCGAAGGGCAGCTCGCTGTCGTCCGGCAAGCGCATGCGGGTGAAGTGGACCGTGAAGCGGCCGTCCCGCTCGGAGGCAGTCCCGAACGCGAGCGTCCCCTCCGGGAGGACGACCACCCCGCGAGACAGGGCCGGGCCCGGGAGCACCGCCTCGACCGGGCCGTGACCGATGGTCCGGCTGTCGAGGTTGGTGAGGAGCCTCGCCCGGATGTGGAGACCCGTGGGAACTCCTCTCGGCCGCGGCGCACCCGCCGCGGGGAGGGGCGGATCCCTCGGGAGGGATCGCCGCAGCCACTGGCTCTCGTCGGCGGTGGGGGCGGGAGCCGCGACCGGCCCGGGCGCCTCCCGGCGCGTCTCCAGGCGCCCGTCGGGCAGCACCCGGGGGCGCCCGAACTCCCGCTCCAGTTCCTCGTCGACGCTCCGCGCGTCGGTACCGCGCGGGGGGACCCGGTCCGACGGACGCCTCGCGCCGGGCTCGGGCGCTGCGCCCGGGCCGGGGAGGGGCTCGAGGAGCGCTCCGCTCGGCGAGGCGGGCGGTGGGGGAGGAACGGGCGGAGGAGGATCGCGCCGCGCGGCCTGCTGCCCTCTCGCCGCGAGCGCGACGAGAGCCGCGAGGAGGGCGACGAGCGCGCCGCCCCCCGCGAGCAGCGCCGGGGCCATCCTGCGCCGGGGAGCGCCCTCCTCGATGCGCGCCACCATCTCGCGGATCGCCGTCGGGAGCTCCTCCTCCTCCCGACGGGGCGCCTCGGCCGGCGGCGGGGACGAGGTCCCGGCGTCGAAGGGCGCGCCCCCGGGGAGCGTGGGCACGACGAAGCGGGCCTCGGGAGAGGCGGCCGGCGCGGCGGGCTCCTCCCCGCCGCCATCGGCCAGGAGAGCCGCTTCGGCCGGGCGAGCGCGGGGGAGCGTGGAGGCCTCCGCGCCCTGGGCCGGGGGCGAAGCGGGGGAGGCGCACCCGCCCGCCCTCGCGAGCTCGTCGGCGACCTCGCGCGCGCTCGCCGGCCCGCGCTCGGGGTCGGTCGCGAGGAGACGGAGGGCGAGCTCGCCGAGCGCCGGCGGAAACCGAGGATCGAGCTCCGAGGGCGCGCGGGGAAGACCCCGCGGCGCTTGCCGGAGGCCAACCGCGCTCCGCCCCGCCCGCCGGCCGGGGCCGGGCGGGCGACCGGCGAGGGCCTGGTGGAGCATCCGGCCGAGGGCGCGCAGGTCGGCGGCGCGCCGTCGCTCGAGCTCGTCCCCGCGCCCGCTCCTCGACGCTCTTGCGCCCGGCGCCGGGGAGAGGACCCCACAGTCGACAAGGACGGGGTCTCCCTCCCCTCGAACGACGACGCCGTCCGCCGAGAGGGCGCCGTGGGCGACGCCCTGGCCGTGGAGGTGATCGAGCGCCGAGGCGAGCTTCCCGAAGAGCCTCGCGAGCGCCGCCCCGCCGGGCTCGCTCCGGCGGCACCAGTCGACGAGCCGCTCGCCCTCCACCGCCTCGAGGACGGCGTACGGGTAGCCGAGACGCGGGTCGGGCCAGCACCCGAGGGCGTGCACCCGCGCCAGGTGGGGATGCCGGACGCCCAGGAGCGCCCGGCCGAGGCGGGCCATCTCCTGGCGCCTCCGGGCGCGGACGCGCGGGGGCAAGCTCCCTAGCCGCCGGCTTCCCAGGCGGAGGTGGTAAGTCTCTCCCTCGCCGCGCACGCGGTAGACGGTCGCGCCGGCGTCCTGCGAGAGCCGCTCCACGATCTCGTAGGGCCCCACGGGCGTCTTGGCCGGCAAGGAGCGGGGGCGAAGGCGCGCGCTTGCCTTCACGGGGCGAGACCGTCGAGCACCACGTGGCGGGCGCCCCCCTTCTCGCGCAGGGTGACGGCGTACCGCTGGGCGGTCGACTGGGGCAGGGTCCGAAAGGCGACGACGACGCGCTCGCCCTCGCCCGGAGGCAGGCTCGGCAGCTCGGCGCTGGCGGCGAGCACCTTCACGTCGACCGCCTCCCCGCCCCCGGCCAGCCGGACCTCGGCGCGGTCGAGCGACCAGGCGCGCGCCGGATCCCGGTTCTCCACCCGGAAGGCGAGGAAGGTGAGGCCGGCGAGGCGGTAGGCGGTGGCGCCCTGCACCAGGAGGCCGCTCTGGCGGTCCCCGCCCCGGAGCGGCCGCCGGTCGAACGGCTCGGCCTCGTCGGCTCCCGGGGCGGCGAGCAGCGCCGCCAGCCGGCGCGCCCCGGCGCTCGCCGTCCCGGCGCGACACTCGTCCACCTCGGCGCGGCAGGTGTCGAGCGCCCTCCGCAGCGACGCCGCGGAGTCGGGCGCCGCCCTCTCCTCGAGGGCCAGGAGCACGTCCACCTGCGCGTCGCTCTCCCTCGGCACCGACTCGAGCGCGAAGCTCAGCACCGTGCCGTCGGCGAGCGAGACGTGCAGGGCGGCGGGGGCGGCGAGGTCCGCCCTGGGGGCGACGACGACCGTGCGGTCGGTCTGGGCGAGCGGGTAGAAGAGGCCGCGCGGGTCCGCGAGCAGCGCCCCGCCGTCCTTCAGGGGCACGGGGAAGGTGAGGAGCGTGGTGGCGCCGCCGGCGACGTGGACCCGGGGAAGGGTGGCGAGGCTCCGGTCGTCGATGGTGAGGGTGCGGTGGCGGAGCTCCCGCGCCGGGCTCCCCCCGTCGCCCGAGGCGGGCGCGGCCGCCAGAAGCGCGGCCAGGGCCGGGGCGAGCGGAAGCGCGCGCCCGGGAGGGCGGAGGGCGCGCGGCGCGGGACTCGAGGGCACGGCTGCCCTGCGGAAGCAAGCCGCAGGCCCCGGGAGCGCCCGCGCCCTTCCAGAGACGGCGAGGGCCGGGGGAGTCGCCCCGTCGGACCCGCCGCCCGCGCCGCGGACCGCGCGCCCGGCTCCCTACCGTCCGGAGACCTTCACCCGGTTGAGGAACACCGGCAGCCCTCGCTTGTTGGCGTAGTTGGGGCGGTAGCGCTCGGTGTTGTACATGGTGGGGACGTCGACCATGCGGGGCCCGAGCTTCGGATCGGGGATGGGAACGAGGTCGTAGCAGCCGTCGACGATGGCCGACATGAGGCCGCTCTTCCCCTCGAGCACGGCGTCGAGGGCCATGGTCCCGAAGGTGGAGGCCACGAGCTTGTCGATGAAGTCGGGGTCGCCGGAGCGCAGGTCGTAGGTCAGGTCGGAGACGATGGTGTCCTCGCCCGTCCGCCGCTTGACCTCGTCGCTCAGGACCTCCGCCACGCTCGCCTTCTTGCGGTGGCCGTAGGGGTCAGGCTCCCCGTACTCCTGGACCTCGTAGCCCTCCCACTCGGCCCCCTCCGAGAGGATGACGAGCGCGTAGTTGCTCGGGTTGTTGCGCTTCTCCTCGATGAGCATGCGGATGAGCTTCTCCAGGTTCACCTTGTATTCGGGGATGACGCAGCGGTTGGAGGTGACGTGCGCGGTGTAGAGGGCGGTGAAGCCGGCGTCGCGGCCGAAGATGCGGAAGATGCCGATGCGCTCGTGCGAGCCCACCGTGGTCCGCTGGCGCTCGACCGCGTCGGTGGCCCGGGTGATGGCGGTCGAGAAGCCGATGCAGTACTCGGTGTGCTGGACGTCGTTGTCCATCGTCTTCGGGATCGCGATCACCCTGCAGCCGACGTCGTGGAGCTTGGCGGCGTAGCTGAGCGTGTCGTCGCCCCCGATGGCGAGCAGGTAGTCGATCCCGAGCCTCTCCAGGTTCCTCAGGACCTGCGAGGTGAGGTCGTAGGTGACGCCCTTCACGTCCCGGGTGGCGGGGAGGTCCTGGCCCTTCAGGTGCTCCGGGAGGGCCTTCATCTTGGAGGGATTGGTGCGGCTGGAGTGGAGGACCGTCCCTCCGCTCCGATCGATGGTGCGGGTGTTGTCGACGTCGAGGTAGACGATGTAGCGGCTCTTGCTCGCCGGGTCGTCCAGGTTGACGTGGGTGAGCCCCTCCCATCCCTTGCGGATGCCCACCACCTCGCAGCCGTTCTCGTGGCCGCGGTAGACGACGCTCTTGATGACCGAGTTGAGACCCGGCACGTCGCCGCCGCCGGTGAGGATTCCGATTCGCTTTTTCTTCATGCGCGAAGCATACCTTCCGGGCCGCGGAACCGCAGTGACCTTTGCGGATCGGCCGGCGCGAAGGCCGTCACGGCTCTCCCGGCCCCGGCGGGGGCGCCGCTCGGGTCGCGGGCGAGGAGGGCAGGTGCTATCACCCTCCGGCGTCGGCCCGTCTTCTCGGCCCGGAGGAGGAGCCCCATGGAGCTCGCGGATCGCCTGGTACTCGTCACCGGAGCGTCGCAGGGGATCGGCGCCGCCACCGCCCGCCTCGCCGGGGTGCGCGGGGCCCGGGTCCTGCTGCTCGCGCGCTCCCGCGAGGCGCTCGAGGCGGTGGCGGGGGACATCCGGGTCCGGGGCGGCAGGGCCGCCACGTACCCGGTCGACCTCGCCGACCCACCGGCGCTCGAGGCGGCCTGCGAGGCGATCGAGCGCGAGGCGGGCACCCCCGACGTGGTCGTCAACAACGCCGGCTCCGGGCGCTGGCTCGCCATCGACGAGACCGAGCCGGGGCAGGCGGCGGCGATGATGGCCGTCCCCTACCTCGGGGCCTTCGCCGTCAGCCGGGCCTTCGTCCCCGGCATGCTGCGCCGCGGGAGCGGCCACTTCGTCAATCTCACCTCCCCCGCCGCCTACGTGGGCATTCCCGGCTCCACCGCCTACTCGGCGGCCCGCTGGGCCATGCGGGGCTTCAGCGAGGCCCTGCGCGCCGACCTCGCCGGCACCGGCATCGGCGTCAGCCTGGTGGTCCCCGGGAAGGTCGCCTCTTCCTACTTCGAGAACAACCCCGGCTCGGAGGAGCGGGTGCCCGGGATCGCCCACCTCTACCGCACCCTCTCGCCGGAGGAGGTGGCGCGCGCCGTCCTGCGGGCGGCGGAGCGCGGGGAGCGCGAGGTGTTCCTCCCCTTCCTGCTCCGGGCGACCCTCGTCGCGCACCGCCTCCTTCCACGGCTGGTGGAGTGGCTGGTGTGGCGGACCGGGTGGAAGCGCCCCGCGCGAGGCTAGCCCTTTGCCGCGGCCGCGCGCCGGCGGCCCGGCGGCGCCCGTTGTGCTATGTCTCCGCCCCGTGACCGAGGAGCGCAAGCCGTCGGCGCACGACCAGGACCTCGCCCGGGCCTTCGACGCCCAGGCGGAGGCCTTCGAGAAGGCCAAGGTGTCCCGCGACGCCGCCTCGCTCTCGCGGCTCGTCGACTTCGCGGCCCTTCCGAGGGGCGCCCGGCTGGTGGACGCGGGTTGCGGCCCGGGGCTCGTCGCCGAGGCGTTCCTCGAGGCGGGGTGCGAGGTCCTCGGCGTCGACCTCTCCGCCGAGATGGTGCACCGCGCGCGAGAGCGCTGCGCCCGCTTCGGCGCCCGCGCTCGCTTCGAGCAGCGATCGATCTTCGACCCGGACCTGCCGGCGGCGCTCGACGCCGGCATCTCGCGCAACGTGCTGCACCACCTCGAGTCGCCGCTCGCCTTCGTCTCCCGCCAGGCATCCCTGCTCCGCCCCGGAGGCGTGGTGGTCGCCCTGGATCTGAGCGGCGATCCCGACCCGGCGCGCGGGGACTGGGCGCGCGCGCTGGAGCGCGCCCGCGACCGGACGCACACGCGGACCCTCACCCCCGGGGAGATGGTCGACGTCTTCGCCGCGGCCGGCCTCGGGGAGCTCACCCTCCGCGAGGAGGGCATCGAGCTCGACTTCGACGAGTGGTTCGATCGCGGCAGCCCGGCCGCGCCGAAGGAGGAGGTGCGCCGCCTCCTCCTCGCCGGCGACTCGCGCGGCTTCTCCCCCCTCCCCCGTCCCGACGGCGGAGTGGGCATCCGTTGCCTGCGCGCCGCCGTCCGCGGCGTGAAGCGCGCCTGATCCCGCCCTTCCCACACCCAACCCGGAGATCCGATGTCCGCCCGACCCCCTCGCGTCCTCGCCGCCCTCCTCGCCGCGCTCCTCTCCGGCGCCGCCGGCGCCCAGGAGGCGCCGAAGCTCGTCCTGCCACGCCCCAGCCCGAGCGCCACCCTGAAGCAGACGGTGGGCCTCACCGACATCACCGTCGCCTACTCCAGCCCCGCCGTGAAGGGGCGCAAGATCTGGGGGGAGGTCGTCCCCTTCGGAGAGCTCTGGCGCGCGGGCGCGAACGAGTGCACCAAGGTGACCTTCAGCACCGCGGCCACCGTGGGCGGCAGGCCGCTCGCGGCCGGCAGCTACTGCCTCTTCCTCCTGCCCGCGAAGACCGGCTTCACCCTCGTCCTGAACAAGGACACCGGGCTCTGGGGGACCGCGGGCTACAAGGAGGAGAACGACGTCCTCCGGGTCCTGGCGCAGACGAGCGCCATCCCGCACCGCGAGCGGCTCGCCTTCGAGGTGCTCGACTTCGACGACGACGGCGGCACCCTCGCCCTCGAGTGGGAGGCGCTGCGCGTGGGGGTGAGGTTCCAGCTCGCCACTCGCGAGGCGGTGCTCTCCGCCATCCGGGCGCTCGGATCCGACGAGTGGCGGCCCTACGCCAGCGCCGCGCGCTACCTGCTCGAGCACAAGCTCGAACCGGCGCTCGCCTCGGAGATGGTGGAGAGGTCCCTCCGGCTCAAGACCGACTGGTACAACCTCTGGATCAAGGCCCAGATCCTGGCCGCCGCCGGCCAGAAGAAGGACGCGGTGGCGGTCGCCCGGCAGGCCGAGGAGCTCGGCAAGAAGTCCCCGAACTTCCCGGCCGCGGACGAGGTGGCGAAGGCCATCGTCGACTGGCAGCGGTAGCCTAGCCGCGGCGCTCGAGGAGCTCCCGGTAGAGCTCCTCCAGCCGCGCCATCACCGGCTCGGGGCGCAGGCGGGAGAGGGCGTCGGCCCTGGCCGCGCGACCCATCTCGGCGCGGCGCTCGTCGTCGGCGCAGATCTCCAGGACCGCGCCGGCCACCGCCCGCGGATCGCGCGGCGGGACGAGCCGGCCGGTCTCCCCGTCACGGATGGCCTCCGGCAGGCCGCCGACGTTGCTCGCCACCACCGGCACGCCGCAGGCGAGCGCCTCCACCGCCGCCAGGCCGAAGCTCTCCTGCTCGCTCGGCAGGAGGAAGACGTCCGCCTGGGCGAGGAGCGGGCCCAGGTCCACCTGCTCGCCCAGGAAGGCGACGTGCCCCTCGACCCCGAGCGCGCCCGCCAGCTTCTCGACTCCCTCCCGATCGGGACCGTCGCCCACCAGAGCCAGCACCGCCGGCCGGGTGCGCAACACCTCGGCAAGCGCCAGCACCGCGTCGCCGACCCGCTTCAGGTGACGGAAGTTCGAGGCGTGCAGGAGGACCTTGGGCCGCGCCGCGCCCTCCCAGGCGAGCTGCGGGAACCGCTCGCTCAGGTCGTGGCGATCGGTCCCGGGGTGGAACTCGCCCGGGTCGACGAAGTTCGGGACCACCTCGATGCGGGTGCCGGCGGGGAGCTCGAGCCGCTCCTCCGCCTCCCGGCGGAGCCAGCGCGAGGGGGTGGTGACCGCGTCGCTCGAGAGCACCGCGTGTCGGGTCACCGGGCGCAGCGCCGGGCCTCCGCCGACGGTGGTCACGTCGGTGCCGTGGAGGCTCAGGACCAGCCGGGGGGGCTCTCCGCCCGCGGCCCTCACCAGTTCGCGGGCGAGGACCGCGCTCGGGCCGTGGGGGATGGCGTAGTGGACGTGCAGGACGTCGAGCCCGTCCCGGAGCGCCACCTCCGCCATGGCGGCGCCGAGCGCCAGCGGGTAGGCGCCCTGCCCGACGGGCGGCTGCTCCACCGGATCGACGAGGTGCAGGTGGCAGCCCTCGCGGCCGCGCCGGAGGCGGAAGGGAACCCCCGACGAGAAGACGTGCACCCGGTGCCCGGCCCGGGCGAGCCGGACGGCGATCTGCGAGGCGACCACGCCGCTGCCGCCGATGGTGGGGAAGCAGGCGATTCCCACCGAGAGCGGCCTCACGGAGTCACCGTCCGCATCTCGGGGGAGAGCGAGCCGGCGGCCGCGACAAGCGCCGCCACCAGCGCCCGGGTCCCCACCCGGGCTGCCGGCACCGGGAAGGAGTAGACGCGTTCCTGCGGCTCGCCCCCCGGCTGCAGGAGGGCGAGGAGCCGGTCGAGCCGGCCCGCCGTCACCTGGTCGCGCCCGAACGCCGAGCGCTCGACCCGGCCGAGGAGCCGCTCCACCGCGAAGGTCGCGTGGTGGCGCGTCTTCCGCACGCTCCTCTCCAGGGAGGGGTCGAGGCGGAGGAGGAGGGGCGAGAGAGCGTCGATCTCCCGCTCCATCGGGCCGAGGAGCCGCTCCCGCAGCGCGTCCCGGCCCGGAAGACCCGCCGGGCGCTCCAGCAGCCGCCCCAGGAGCTCGTCGCGCGGGCGCTCGGAGTCCTCGGGGCGAAGCCCGAGCCGCTCCAGCTCCCGGCGGGCCGGCCCGTCGAGGATGCGCAGCCGCGCCCGGGGCGCGACGAGGGGGAGCTCGATCCCGAAGAGCTCGTAGAGCGGAGGGACCTCGGCGAAGTAGCTCACCTCGGCGGGCCCGCCCGCGTAAGCGGCGGTGGGCAGGAGCGCGTCTTGCAGGAGGGGGCGCAGGAGCGCCGAGGTGCTGAACCAAAGCGGGTCGCCGTCGAGGCGGGCGAGGAGCTCCGCCAGCTCGACGCGCCCGTCGGGGGTCCTGAACCCCTCCCCGTCGCGGACCAGGCGGTAGCGCGGGCCGAGGGGGCCGCGCGGGTGGAAGAAGACCAGCGAGGCCTCGGGACGGGTGTGCACCTGCTCCGCGAACCCTCCCGCCCTGAGCTCCCGGGCGCGGGCGGAGAGCGCCGCCGAGACGGCCTCGTGACCCTCGATGGCCCGGCGCAGCACGGGGCGGGCGAGCCGCGCCACCGCCGGGGTGCGCGGGTCGAGGACGACGAGCCCCTCCTCCGCGAAGAGCTCGGAGAGCAGTCCGGCGAAGGCCGCCCCGGGCGAGACCCCGGACCGGTAGTGACGGGTGGCGAGGTGCGCCACCTCCGCCGCGAAGGGCAGCGGCGCGAGCAGGTCGGAGAGGGCCGAGGCGAGGGCGTCGACGGCCGGGGGGAGAAGACGATGGGCGAGGGACACCCGCGCCTCGCCGGGAGCCTCGGGCGGGAGCTCGAGCGTCCGACGGCCGGAGGGCAGGAGGAGCTCGGCGCGGGAGATCTCCTTCCAGTCGTGGTCCTCGGTCTGCAACCAGAAGAGCGGAATACAGGGGCGGCCGGTCCGTTCGGAGAGGAAGCGTGCCCGCGCCACCGCCGTCGCCGCCTTGTGCAGGGTGTAGAGCGGCCCGAGGAAGAGCCCCACCTGCTGCCCGGTGGCGACCACCGTCGAGCCCGGGGCGGCGAGGGCGTCGAGGTGCCGCTCGCGGGCGGCCGACGGGGGCAGCTCCGCGGCCTGGCGCCGGAGCTCGGCGAGGAGGTCGCGCGACACGCGGCGCTGGCCGGCGCGCTCCGCGGAGTCGACCCAGGCCTCTTCGTCGAGCGGCCGGGCGGGCAAGAGGGCCCGGGCGGCAGGGTCCCCCGAGATGAACGAAGCGAAGAAGTCCGAACCCATGTAAACCTGCAAGGTAACAGCCGCCGACCGGCCTTCCCACCAAATGGACCCAGCTCTCCGCGCTCCGATGGCCGCCCTGCTCCTCCTCTCGAACGCCTCCGCCGCGCCGCCGCTGTGGCCGGCGCAGCCCGACGGCGCCCGCCTGGAGCGGCGCCTCGACCGGCTGCTCGTGGTCGGGAACGTCCTCTACGTGGCGGCGCACCCCGACGACGAGAACACCAGGCTGCTCGCCTTTCTTTCTAACGGGATGCTCCTGCGGACCGGCTACCTCTCGGTGACGCGAGGGGACGGGGGGCAGAACCTCATCGGCCCGGAGCTCGGCCCCGCGCTCGGGCTCATCCGCACCCAGGAGCTCCTGGCGGCGCGCGCGCTCGACGGGGCCGAGCAGCTCTTCACCCGCGCCCGCGACTTCGGCTACTCGAAGAGCCCGGAGGAGTCGCTCGCCATCTGGGGGCACGAGGCGGTGCTCGCCGACGTGGTCCTCGCCATCCGGCGCTTCCGGCCCGACGTCGTCGTGTCGCGCTTCCCCACCGAGTGGCCGCAGACGCACGGCCAGCACACCGCCTCGGCGCGGCTGGCGCTCGAGGCGTTCTCGCTCGCCGCCGACCCCGGCTACATGCCCGACGCCGAGCACCGGCGGCTTGGGCCCTGGAGGGCGAAGCGGGTGGTGTGGAACCAGTCGGCCGGATTCGGTGCCACCGAGAAGGAGCTCGCTCCCTTCCCCCACCTCGACGCCGGGGGCTATGACCCCTGGCTCGGCCTCTCCTACGGCGAGCTCGCCGCGGACAGCCGCAGCAACCACAAGAGCCAGGGCTTCGGGGCGGCGCGCCGGCGCGGCCCGGCGCTCGAGTTCTTCCGGCCCATGGCCGGCGAGCCCATGAACTCATCCCCCTTCGATGGGCTCGTCCTCGACTGGTCGCGCGTTCCCGGGACCTCCAAGCTCGTCGCCGAGCTGAAGCGCGCCCGCGCCGACTTCCGCCCGGGGAGTCCGGAGCGGGCCCTCCCCGGGCTCCTCTCGGCGAGGGCCGAGCTCCTCTCGCTCCCCGACAACCCCTGGCGGGCGCCCAAGCTCGCCGAGATCGAGGAAGCGATTCTCGACTGCGCCGGGCTGGCGGCGGAGGTCACCGCGACCGTCCCCAGCACCGCGCGAGGCGCCACCCTGCCGCTCACCGTGACTGCGCTGGCGCGGCGCCCCGCCGACCTCTCCCTCGTCGAGGTGCGTCTCCCCGGGCGCGCGCTGGCGGTGGGCCGGCCGCTCCAGGCGGGCGTTCCGCTGGAGGTGAAGGAGGACCTTCGCGTGCCGGCGGACGCCCCCATCACCGGGCCCGCCTGGCTCGAGCTCCCTCCCGCGCCCGGGCTCTACCCGGTCTCGGATCCGTCCCTCGCCGGCATCCCCGAGGAACCGGCGCCGCTCGAGGCGGAGTTTCTCCTCGCGATTGGGGGACAGTCCCTGCGGCTGCGCCGCCCCGTCGCCTACAAGTGGGTCGACCCGGTGCTGGGCGAACGCTACCGGCGGGTGGAGGTCTTGCCGCTCGTCACTGTCGACCCGCGCGACTCCCTGATGGTCTTCCCCGACCCCGGCCCGCGCAGCCTGGCGGTCGCGGTCCGGAGCGTGGCGGGCGCGAGCGGCACGCTCGCGCTCGAGGTCCCGAAGGGCTTCGCCGTCTCGCCCGCCGAGGTCCCCTTCCGCCTCGAGCCCGGCGGCGAGACCGTGGCCACCTTCCGGGTGACGCCGCCCCGGCAGGCCACCGCCGGGACGCTGCGGGCGGTGGCGACGGTGGAGGGGCGGCGCTTCGACCGGGGCCTGCGCCGGGTCGAGTACGCGCACATCCCGGTGCAGACCTGGCTCCCGCCCGCCGAGGTGCGGCTCACCCGCGCCGACGTGGCCCACTCCCGCAGCCGGGTCGGCTACGTGCCCGGGCCGGGGGACCTCGTGCCGGACGCGCTCCGACAGGCGGGGTACGAGGTCACCCTGCTCGGCGCCGCCGAGCTGCGCGAGCAGCCGCTCGACCGCTTCCAGGCGCTCGTCTTCGGGGTGCGCGCCTTCAACGTGGAGGCGCGGCTGCAGGCGCTCCACCGAAAGCTCATGGAGTACGTCGAGGCCGGGGGGACGGTGGTGGTCCAGTACGTGACGAGCAACCCCGTCTCCGGCCCTCCCCCGGAGCTCGGGCCCTACCCCTTCACCGTCGGGCGCGCCCGCGTCACCGACGAGAACGCGGCGGTGGAGGCCGACCCCGACCCGGTGCTCCTCGCGCCCAACCGGATCGGCGAGGCGGACTGGAGCGGCTGGGTGCAGGAGCGCGGGCTCTACTTTGCCGAGCAGTGGGACGGGCGCTACGCCGCCCCGCTCTCCATGCACGACCCCGGCGAGCGGCCGCAGCGCGGGGCGCTTCTCGTCGCGCGAGTCGGGAAGGGCACCTTCGTCTACACCGGGCTCGCCTTCTTCCGGCAGCTCCCGGCGGGCGTCCCCGGCGCCTTCCGCCTCTTCGCCAACCTCCTCGACCATGGCGCCTAGCCCCCCCCCGGGACCGGGCGACGGCGCGCGCCCCCCGCTCGGCACCTGGGGGCAGCTCTACGCCCTCGTCATCTCCTCCCTGGTGGCAGAGATCGCGCTCCTCTACGTCCTCTCCCGGGCCTTCCGGTGAGCGGTCTCGACTGGGCGGTCCTCGCCGTCGCCATCGGCGCCATCGTGGGGTACGGCGCCTGGAGGAGCCGCGGCGTGCGGACGACCGAGTCCTACCTGCGGGCCGGCGCCGACCTGCGCTGGTGGACCATCGGCCTCTCCCTCGTTGCCACCCAGGCGAGCGCCATCACCTTCCTGTCGGTGCCCGGCCAGGCGTACGTGGACGGGGTGGGCTTCGTGCAGTTCTACTTCGGCCTCCCGCTGGCGATGGTGATCCTGTCGGCGGTCATCGTCCCCGTCTACCACCGGCTCGGCGTCTACACCGCCTACGAGTACCTGGAGCGCCGCTTCGATCGGAAGACCCGCCAGCTCGCGGCCCTGCTCTTCCTCGTGTCCCGCGGCCTCGCCTCCGGGCTCGCCATCTACGCCCCGGCGCTCGTCCTCTCGGCGGTCCTGGGATGGTCGGCCTCCGTCACCAACCTCGCCCTGGGCGGCGTCACCGTCGTCTACACGGTGCTGGGCGGCAGCCGCGCCGTGAGCCGGACCCAGTCGGTCCAAATGGCGGTGGTCCTCGCGGGGATGCTGGCGGCCCTGGCGGTGGCGATCGCGAGCCTGCCCGTCTCCCTCGGCCAGGGGATCGCGCTCGCCGGGGCGCTCGGCAAGCTGAAAGGCGTCGACCTCTCGCTCCGCTTCGACACCCGCTACACGCTCTGGTCGGGCCTCCTCGGGGGGCTCTTCGTCCAGCTCGCCTACTTCGGCACCGATCAGTCCCAGGTGCAGCGCTACCTCGCCGGGGGACCGCTCGCCCAGAGCCGCCTCGGGCTCCTAATGAACGGGCTCGTCAAGGTGCCCATGCAGTTCTTCATCCTCTTCATCGGCGTGATGGTCTTCGTCTACTACCAGCTCGCCCCGCCCCCGCTCTTCTTCGACCGGACCGCGCTCGAGCAGGCGCGCGACCGCGACCGGCCCGGGGTGGAGCGCCTCGAGCGCGCCCACTCGCGGGTCTTCGCCGAGAAGCGCGCCGCCATCGAGCGCCTGCTCGCCCCGGGCGCGGGGCCGGCGGAGGTGGAGGCGGCGCGTGCCCGGGTGCGGGAGGAGGAGGCCCGCGACGTCGCCCTGCGCCGGGAGGCGGGCTCGCTCGTGGCGCGGACCGTCCCCAGCGCCGACGCCAAGGACTCCGACTTCATCTTCCTCCGCTTCGTCCTCGACCACTTCCCGCGCGGGCTCCTGGGTCTGCTGGTGGCGGCCATCCTCTCCGCAGCCATGTCGGCCAACTCGGCGGCGCTCTCGTCGCTCGGGGCGACCACCGTGGTCGACTTCTACAAGCCGCGCCACCCGGAGGCGACCGATGCCCAGACGCTGCGGGTGGCGCGCCTCGCCACCGCCGCCTGGGGGATCGTGGCCGTCGGCTTCGGGGGCTTCGCCTCGCTCCTCGACAACCTCATCCAGGCGGTGAACGTTCTCGGCTCCCTCTTCTACGGGCCCATGCTCGGGGTCTTCCTCCTAGGCTTCTTCGTGAAGCGGGTCCGCGGGTCGGCGGCCTTCGCCGCCACGGCCGCTGCCGAGGCGGCCGTCCTGACGGCGGCCGCCCTCGGGCGGGTGGGATACCTCTGGTACAACGTCATCGGCTGCGCCGCGGTCCTCGTCCTCGCCCCCGCCCTGGAGCAGGTGCTGAGGAGGATGCCGGGGAGGGCGCGCAGCGCCTGAGCCTGCCGGCGGGGGAGCCGCTCGGGACGAGAAGAGGCCCCTCGGCGGGACCTCCTCGCCGGAGCGGCGCTTGCCTACATGTGACGGTCGTTGTGCTTGGCGCGGTAGATCTGGTTCGAGACCCGGTTCTGCTGCCGGTTCACCTGGGCCCGCTCGCCGGGCGTCAGGTGCCCGCCGTTGGCGGCGCGCTCCTGCTTGATCTCCTGGTGGATCGCGGCCTCCTTGCGCTCCAGGTGGGCCGTCTCTCCGGGAGTGAGCTGGCCGCTGCGGACTCCCTGCGCGATGCGGGCCTGCTGGTTGGCCTCGCGGTCGTCGACCTCGGCCGCGAGCGCGGGGGAGGCGAGGAAGGCGGCGGCGGCGAGAGCGGCGAACCTGGCGGCGACGGACTTCATGGGATCCTCCTTCGAGCGGTGCCGGACTCGCAGTGCCGGCCGTTTCCCATTCCAACCGTCAGTCTCGGGGAAGGTTGCGCCCGGCGCCCGTCCCGTGCTCGGGCGGCGCGGGTCGGACCGGGAGGAGAGGTGGTGAACGGTGGGTGCGGCGCGCAAGGATGCCGCCACCGCCGGGGCCGCCCTTCAGACAGCGCCCCCCGCCGAACGCCGTCGCACCCGGAGGCCGCGGCCGGCCTCGAGTCCCCCGGCTCGCGGGATCGCCTACGGGACCTCGACGAAATCGTAGGGCCCGGTAGCCTGCACGAGCAGGTAGCGGGCCGGGCGGTCCGCCCGGTTCGCCACCCTGTGGACGCGCCGCGGAGGGATCTCCTGGCGCGCTCCCGGTGGCAGCGGCAAGGTCTCGTCCGGCTCCCGCAGGCCGATCTCGATGCCGGTGTCGAGGCCGAAGATGTTGTCGGTGACGACCGAGTGGAGGTGCCAGGGGGTCGACTGGCCGGGAGCGAGGGTGTTCACTCGCACGCCCACGTCGGCGGTCTTCGCGATCCACTCCACCCCTGCGAACGGAGCTGGTGCGGCCATGAGACACCTCGATCCCGGGTGTCGGACATCCTACGCGCGGGAGGGCCGCCCTGGCGAGGGCGGCCTGCGGCCCCGATCACGGAATGCGGGATCGGGCGAAGGCGGGGCAGCGCTCCTCCTCGCCGGGCTCCAGGCATTCCCGGAGCCGGGCCAGCGCCTCGTCCGGTCGGTCCACGAAGGTGAGGAGCTCGAGGTCGGAGGCGTCGATCATCCCGTGGCGCACCAGGGCGTCGAGGTCGATGACCTCCTTCCAGTAGCCGGGGCCGTAGAGGAGGATGGGGACGCGCCGCTCGAGCTTCCGGGTCTGCTCCAGGGTCAGGACCTCGGTGAGCTCGTCGAGGGTCCCGAAGCCTCCCGGGAAGACCACCAGCGCGCGCGCCAGGTGGGCGAACCACAGCTTGCGCATGAAGAAGTAGTGGAACTCGAAGGAGAGGCCGCGGGTGATGTAGGGGTTGGGCCGCTGCTCGCGCGGGAGCCCGATGTTGAGGCCGATGGTCATTCCCCCGGCCTCGGAGGCGCCCCGGTTGGCGGCTTCCATGATCCCGCCCCCTCCACCGGAGCATACGATGTAGCGGTGGCGGTGGGAGGAGAGCCCCTTCGACCAGAGGGTGACGAGCCGCGCCAGCTCGCGCGCCTCCTGGTAGTAGCGACCCAGGGGGCCGTCGGGGCTCAGCCGCGCCGACCCGAAGAAGACGATGGTGTCCTGGATACCCTCCTCGCGGAAGCGATGGAGGGGCGCGAGGTACTCGGCCAGGATCCGCAGCGGCCGCGCCTCCTCGCTGTCGAGGAAGTCCGGATCCTTGTAGGCGATGGCCCCGTCGCTCATGTGCCCTCCCGGACCCGGCCGAAGTCGACGAACCCGCGCTCGACGTCGGTGTGCAGGAGCCTCACCTTGACCGCGTCCCCGACGTCGAGCCCCTCGAAGCCGCGCAGCACCTTCCCCTCCACCGCCGGCTTGGAGATGCGCACGAAGGTGCCCTTCTCCGAGGCGCCGGTGACGATCCCGTCGAACGCCTCGCCCACCCGGCGGGCGAGGAGCAGCGCCGCCGCCGACTTCCGCACCCGCCGCTCCACCTTCGCCGCGGCGTCCTCCTGCTCGGTGCAGTGGCGGGCGAGGGCGCGCAGCTCGTCCGCCGGGTAGGGCGGCGGCTCCCCCGCCAGCGCGGCCTTGAGGAGCCGCTGGGTGACGAGATCGGGGAAGCGCCGGTTCGGAGCGGTCGAGTGGGTGTAGTCCCGGACCGCGAGCGCGAAGTGCCCGGGAGAGGCCTCCCCCGGAAGCTCCAGGGCGTACTCCCCCGACCCGAGGAGCTTCACCACCGAGA
>Ga0335079_10001072_pt1 | contig 31127 bp, 23 predicted proteins | sample Lox_Sample_33_FD_206719 | JGI IMG/M metagenome (GOLD analysis project Ga0335079, IMG submission 206719) | Soil microbial communities from Loxahatchee National Wildlife Refuge, Florida, United States - Lox_Sample_3.3 | ecosystem: Environmental > Terrestrial > Soil > Wetlands | place: USA...
CACTGTTCCGGTTCCCGGAGTGAATGTCCCCCCGTTGTTCGTCCAGTTGCCGCTCACGGTTAATGTATTCGACCCAGAGATGGTAAGCGTCGCACCGGACTCGATTGTAATATTATTACAAACTGCTGCCGCTCCAATTACCGGCTGATTCCCTCCGGATGATATTGTAACATTTGTTGAAGCCGTAGGTACCACACCTCCGCACCAGTTGGTTCCTGTGTTCCAGTCAGTACTGGTTGTTCCTAACCATGTACCGGACTTGCATGCAGCCATTACATTTAAGACACCTGTTGCCGCTGCAAAGTATGTGGTATTAATGTTTGTCGCGCCTGAACCTGTGCCTCCCCATGAGCCGGATGATTGCCCCGTTCCTCCAAGAGTAAGACTATTAGACGAGTGAGTAAGCCCTGTCCCGAGATTGGCTTTTGCTCCTGCGCCTATTGCCATATCACCGCTGATTGTGGTTGCGGCGCTAAATGTTACACCTGCAGTATTACTGATCGTTACATTAGCTGGTATGTTTTGGGTTAATCCGTTCCCGGTTACCTGCGCCGATGTCCCGTTATATTCATAATTTGCTCCGGTACTATATGTATAGCTTCCACCAAAATTTACTGCTACTGTTGTATTTGCTGTTGTGCCGGTTGATATACCGCCTGTATTCCCAATCTTTAGAGTGGCACCGCTGTTTAATCTGAACACACTACCTGCAGACAGATTTGGATCATAAACTCTTCCTGTTGGAGTTACAATCAAAGTTGCTCCATCAGTAATTGTAAAATTTCGCACCGTATTCCCTGCATCAAACGCAAAATTTCCGTTTATGGTAGCCGTACCGTTAAGGGTGAAGACAAGCCGCCCACCGTTGATCCCGAAGGTCAGTGTCTTGCCGCTTGCTATTGACATACTGGTCGTTATTGCAATCGTATTGCCATTCGCAGCTCCTGCCCACGTACAAGTACCATTAATTGTTAAACTGTTTAAAGTGATTGTTGGAATTGCCGTGATATTTGCTGACTGGTCAGAAGAAATGATTACATCGTCTCCTGTTGCTGGTGCTCCACTGGGACTCCAGTTGGCTGCTGTCGTCCATGCACCTCCGGTTGTCGGAACCCATGTTTTTGTTGCTCCAATTGCAGTTGAAGTGCCAATGAGCACAAAGGCAATAATTACAAAAGAAAAGAGTTGTGACTTTTTCATAGAACTCCTCTTGATATCGTTACTGGGCTATAGACACTCATTTTTGGCTTAATAGAGTATATCTTAAAAAATCTGCGAGCCCAAGGTAGCGAAATTGACCTGTATTGTCAATAGCTAATTAAAGAAAGAAATTACGAAGTACCAAAAAGTTAGGGCGGGTATGCCCGGAATTGATACAAAAAAGGGCTTTATCGTATTTGACGAAAGCCCTTATTTGCAGCTATGGTGAGATCGATCTACTTCATCAGTGTCGCTCTAAGGACACGTTCGTAGGTAAACGACGGATGCACATTGCTCGTGGCTTCGATTCGATAGAAATAGACACCGCTTGCGACGTTCGGATGCCACACCACATGGTACTCACCGGCATCCTGCACCTGCTGGACAAGCGTGGTGACCGGAACACCGAGCGTGCTGTACACCGTCAGCCGTACCATGCTGCGCTCGGGAATATCATACCGGATATCGGTACTGGGGTTGAACGGATTCGGATAATTCTGGCAGAGCGAGAAGCTCGCCGGAACCTGGCGCGAATCTCCTCCCGTCGAAAGTACTATCCGGTTTGGAGCCATTCTGATTACCATGCTCCCCGATCCTGACAATCGCTTCGAAGCACCGTCGATTGTGAGTGTATACTCCTTCGTTCCGAACACCGACCATGAGAGTGTCACCGGATACCGGTGAGACTGGAGAAGTACCGGGAGTTCGGCTTTTGCCGATTCAAATTGCCGGCCGGTCCGGTATGTTCCGTCGGCAAACCGCACATCGAATTGAGTTGCCGGGCCAAGAGGTGGCATCTCAAATCCCACATTCGGAGAAGTTGTCGGTGGCGCCTCGTCAATCTGCAGTATGCCGCTGTGTTCTCCGTCTCCATCACCGAACGTGAGCGAGCTGATCCGTCCGGCATCGGAGATGGCGCGACCAGCTTTCGGGAGAGCGTGTGAGCCACCGGCTGAAATGATCAGTCGACCGGAGGTATTTGCCTTTACCCAGTACCCCTGCAGCGGATGTAATGTGTCCGCGATGACGTACGATCCGTTATATCCGAAGTAGTTTGAAGCGAGAATAATTCCGGGATCCTGCACAACCGATCCGACCGGAACCGGACTGGCAAGGACTCCGATCATATTCCATCCGGAGGCCACATTAACGGTATCGGCCGTAATCGAATCGCCGATAATCGTCACCGCTGCCGGAGCATCGAATTTTAACCAGTAACCGATTCCCGGATTCATCGTGTCGGTTCGCTGGTATGCGTGCGAGTAATAGAATGCGTTCGAGCTGCTTGTGGGAAAGAGATCCGCACGATTGAAACTCGGAGCAATCGCCGGAATGGACAGAAGATTCCAACCCGCCATGACCGACCCTGAAATCGAAGAACAGGTCAGCGTCTGCGATGCTGAGCCGCTGAATGCCGTCTCGACGCCGTCGCCGTTCCGTGCCTTTACGGCAACGGAATACGAAGTACAAAGCTGCAATCCGCTCACGGTGATTCCACCTGAGCCGCCCCATACCGCATATGCATTCCATTGCGCAACAGGAGAGATCGAACTGTTCGACTGCACGTAATTCACCACAGAATCTTTCGATATCTCTATCGCAAATGCCGTCCCCGTAGGGTTCACAGAGGGATTAACTACAACCTTGAGAGAAACTCCACTCACTGCAGTCACAGTGGGCGTACCGGGAATAGCGGCAAGTGTGCTCGAGTTGACCGTCGCCGCATCTCCTTCACCCACACCATTGAATGCGGTCACACGATAATAATACCGGATATTGACGCCAAGGCCTGTATCTGAAAATGATTCCGTGTTCGCCGGGAGGTCTCCGCCGACCTGGCTGAACGGTCCGCTTCCGGACGTGGCCCGGTAAACGCGGAAGCCGGTTTCGTTCGTGGCGGTATCTGTCCACTGCAGTCCGAGTGAAGTCAGGCCGACCTGCGACACAAGCAGATTGAGCGGCTTCGCGGGGGCATCAATCGTCGAAAATTGGAATGGTCCGTTCGATGCACTGACTGTTCCGTCCCCATTCCTCGCAGCGACATTCCAGTAATATGTCGTGTTCGGCAACAATCCCGAATACGGCCTGTTCGCCGAAACGAGATTGGAATCCACTTTCACGAGCGGCGGATTGTTGACATCAAGGTAAAAATCATATGACGTCGCATTTGCCGAGCTACCCCACGTCATCGTTCCGCTGAGCAACACATTTGCTGAACCTGAAGAAGGTGTTTCAAGATTGAACGCTCCCGGCGGAACAATAGTCGTGAAGCTCCACGGCGCCGCGGTTGCGATTGTGGTGTCGGCCGCGTTTACGGCCACGATGCTCCAATAATATGTGGTATTTGTGTTTAGCGATGAATAAGGAAACGTGGTCGAGGACTGACTGCTGCTGACAAGCGGAGGAGGATTCGTGGTACCAAAATAGACATGGTACACTGCCGCATTAGTCGAGGCTTGCCAGGTCAGATTTCCGGATAGGGGTTGATGACCTGCAGAATTTGAAGGTGAGGTTAAGGAGAATGCACCGGGCGGGCTTATGATCGTCGTGAAGCCCCATGGCGACCCGGTTGCCGTCGTGTTCAGCCCGCCGTTTTTCGCCACAACTTTCCAATAGTATGTTGTAGTATTCGCGAGTGGCCCATAGGAATACGACGTACCGGGCTGATTCGAACTCACCACCGTTGTGGGTGGATTTACCGTACCGAGATAAACATCATAACCCGTTGCATTTGCAGATGACTGCCACGTCAGACTTCCCGCCACTGGCTGGTTCGTGGAACTGTTGGATGGAGAAAGGAGTGAGAATGCACCCGGAGACGGAATTGTTTCAAAATTCCATGGAGAGCCGGTTGCAGTTGTCGAGCCGCCCAGTCCTTTTGCCACCACCTTCCAATAATATGTTGCGTTTCCGGAGAGTCCCGAATATGGATATGACGTTCCTGCCTGATTCGCACTCACGATGGTGGTCGGAGGATTCACCGTACCCAGATAGACATCATAACCGGTCGCGTTGGTGGATGATCCCCACGAAAGCGTTCCTGAAATTTGCTGACCCGTCGCTCCGTTTGAAGGTGATGTCAATGCAAAGGCTCCCGGAGCGGGTGCCGTGGTGAAACTGAACGGCGCGTTCGATGCAGAATCGGTACCGGTACCGTTCTTCGAGATCACTTTCCAGTAATAGAGAGCGGACGGAGATAATCCAGAATACGCGTATGTCGTGTCGCTCTGGCTGGTGCTGACAATGGTTGTGGGTGGATTCGACGTACTGAGATAGACATCGTACGAATTTGCATACTGTGATGAGTTCCAGTTGAGCGTTCCGGAAACAGATTGATTGGTTGCACCATTCGACGGCGAGAGGAGTGTGAACGATCCCGGAGCTGCCGCCGCGGCGAAGACAAAATCGCAGTAGACCGGAAGATGATCGGAGGAGTACTCGAGTGCATTTGCTACGCTGTCGGGCACCGCCAAATTTGGCAACCTGTTGATACTGTCATTGAAGTGTTTGCCGTCGTTGCCATATGGAATGTAATGCGATGTGACGATATTATTGTCTAACGCTGAATAAGAGGTCAGAATAATGTCAAACCGGTCGTCCATGCCGCCCGTGGAGCCGCCACCAAATGCCCGTGTCCGCGGAGACTGTGTATGGATCGGGGCGTATGTTGAGGTGTTGTGCCACGGTTGTGACTGGTTGGTCGGATTCAGAGGATCTTTTGCTCGACCGTTGTTGTTTGTTTCACTTTCCAGAAATACCTGCAGACAGGGTTCAGTACTTGAATACGTATTAAAGTCTCCCATGATGAGGAATTTCGCACCAGGGGACAAAGTGTTCAGATATTTCCTGATCGAATCTGCTTCGTAGCCACGTTGCGTATCATATGGAGAACCCTGATCTGCCTTTAAATGAACACCGAGCAGATGCAAAGTGTCTGAAGAACTATTGATCCGAATCATGTAATCAGTGACGTCACGATCACCGCCCTGAGTGCCTGAGATGAACGTATGTGCGCCGAGATATGTGATCTTTGAAGACTTGAAGAAGAATCCGGTCTGGGTATCGGAATTGGGACCGACGGGTGACTGAAACGGTGCACTGGAATAGAGCCCACTCTGGTAGTAATTCAACACGGAATCACGAATGTGATTGATCGTGGCCTGCCCATTGTTGGGTTGCATTTCCTCGGTCACGAGAGCATCGGGATTCATTGTCACGTATACCCGGCGGAAGTAAGGATCCCGAATTGCATTATCCGTGCCCGGGTAATTGAGCATGTTATAGCACGCAATACGTATCGTATCGCCGGAGGTCAGTGCGGAATTGATCCGGCGCGTTCCGGAAAGGAGCATTCCGGGTAGCGCGAGTAGAATAAAGACAACTATTGGGAGGCGCGTCTTCATCAGGGTCTATGAGATTGAGTGGCGAAGGTGTTTCCGGAATAAAATATACCAAAAAAACGCGTCAGAATCAACGATCCCGGTCACATTTCGCGCAAATTGAATCGCAAATTTTTTTTCTCTACCTTGACGTTATGATAGAAAAGAATCCAAGAGCGACCGATCACGAATACTGGATGGAGTCGGCTCTGCGCGAAGCGGCGCTTGCGCTCCAGAGAGATGAATCGCCCGTGGGAGCGGTTATCGTGAAGAACGGGAATATCATCGGGAAAGGGTCCAACCAGACCGAAATGCTGAACGATGCGACAGCACACGCGGAGATGATCGCGCTGACCGCCGCGGCGGCCCACCTCGGGAGCAAATGGCTGGAAAATTGCACGATGTATGTAACGCTCGAACCATGCCCCATGTGCGCTGGGGCAATCGTCCTTGCCCGGCTTCCGCTCCTCGTATTCGGTGCCTACGACCCGAAAGCCGGGGCGTGCACCACGCTGTACACCATCACGAACGATACACGCCTCAACCACCGCGTTCACACGATCGGGGGTGTCCTCGAGCAGAAATGCGGTGCAATCCTCAGGGAGTTTTTTGTGCAGAAACGGGGTAAAACCAGGAACGTACAGTAGTCCTCAGACTCCGCTTGCCTGAAGTTTTTCCGCGCGGTCTGCCACCTTCAGCTGCTCCACCAGCTCATCGAGCTTGCCGTTGATGATCTCGGAAAGATTGTAGAGCGTCAGACCGATGCGGTGATCGGTGACGCGGTTTTGGGGGAAATTGTAGGTCCGGATCTTCTCGCTCCGGTCGCCGCTCTTCACCATGGAGCGCCGTGCGGCGGTCACCGATGCGGTCTGCTCCTGGATCTTGATTTCGTAGAGCTTCGCACGCAGCATCTTCATCGCGCGTTCGCGGTTCTGAAACTGAGACCGTTCCTGCTGGCAGGCAACGACGATGCCCGTCGGTTTGTGCGTAATCCTCACAGCCGTCTCAACCTTGTTGACATTCTGACCTCCCTTGCCGCCCGACCGGTACGTGCCGATTTCAAGGTCTGCCGGATTAATCTGTATATCGGCGTCGATCTCCTCGAGCTCGGGAAGAACCGCAACGGTCGCTGCCGATGTATGCACACGGCCCTGTGCCTCCGTCTCAGGCACGCGCTGTACCCGGTGGACGCCGCTCTCGTATTTCAACGTTCCGTATGCACTGGTGCCGGAAAGGGAAAAGATGACTTCCTTGAATCCGCCTTTGCCGGTATCATTCCAGTCGAGAAGCTCCGTTTTCCATCCGCGCCGTTCGGCGAAGCGGGTATACATTCTGTAGAGATCGGCGGCAAAGAGCGCCGCTTCTTCCCCTCCCGTACCGCCGCGGATTTCCACGATGCAGTTCAGGTCATCATTCGGATCTTTCGGGATGAGGAGGATTTTCAGCTCCTCCTCGAGCAGGCCGAGATTTGTTTCGGCTTCCTCGATTTCGGCAAACGCGAGCTCACGCATTTCAGCGTCGGAACCCGTTGAAAGCTGACGGAGATTTTCCAGCTCGCTCTTCACCCGTTTGTATCGGAGATAGGTCTCCACAATCCCGGCAATATCGCTGTGCTCCTTGCTGAGCTCGCGGTACTTGTCCTGGTTATTGATGACCGCCGGATCGGCGAGCAGAATCGTTAATTCTTCGTACCGGGAGGCGACTTTTTCAAGCCGGTCGAACATCGGGAACTCCCCGCAGATCGGAAATCTGGCGAACATACATGACCGACGGCTCATCGACACCGAGAGCGCATTTCAGGGCAATCACGGCAACTTCAAGTTGTGTGGGGTCGGGCTCTTCCGTCGTAATCCGCTGCAGCCAGAGACCCGGAGCGACAAGCATGCGGCCGATCTTCGTCGTACTGCGCTTTGCCGACCACCGGATAAACTCATACGCCACACCCCCGACAAGCGGGATCAGGGGAAGATGTGTCGAAAGCCGGAGAAGGAGGGATATTTTTCCAAACCAGAGGATCAGCAATGAATCGACAACGGAAAAGAGAAGCATCGAGACGACCATCACGATAAGAATGAAGCTCGTTCCGCAGCGGGGGTGGAAGCGCGTATATCCCGCGGCAACGGATGGAAGAAGTTCACCCTGCGACTCGAAGGTGAAGACCGCTTTGTGCTCCGCGCCGTGATACTCAAAGAGACGCTTCACATCCCTCATCAATGAAATGACATAGAGGTATCCGACAAGAATGCTGAGGCGGATAATTCCCGCAACAATATTGAACCAGAAGGGCTGCTGTTCGACGTTGAAGAGTTTGGTGGTCACAACGAGCGGAGTAACGAAAAATACCACTATACCCAATGCGAGAGAGAGCACGACCGTCAAGGCAAGCCGGAGGTTCGATGCAGTCTTCCGAGTTTTGGCGGGCTTCCCGTTGCCGTTCGAGCGCTTTTCGAGCTCGAGGTCCTGCATCGCCACTTCGGTTGAGAAGTTCAGCGTTTCGATCCCAATAAACATCATCTCCAGCAGACCCACCGCCCCGCGCAAGATCGGGAGCCGGAAAAGGGGATATTTTTCTGCAAGTGAGCGGAAGTCGCGTTTCTTGACGACGATGGCGCCGTTCTTCCGGCGAACGGCAGTCGCGATGCGTCCTGGTGCACGCATCATTACTCCCTCAATTACTGCCTGACCGCCTACCGCGAGCGGCTTGTTCGGATCGAATCGTAAAGGATTATCGGACAAAAGAACTCCAAATTGAATGAAAATACTATCGAATCATTGTTGATGCAGTGTAATATACTCACTTAAAGGTGGAGTTACAATTGGAATTTGACACGCGGCAACGGGACGTGTCAGCCCGGGGAGAGCGTTTCATCTTCCGGAAGTGTTTCGGGAGGAGTGGTGACTCGTTGTTGACGCGTAATGAACTGTTTCATCCGTGACAGTTCCGCCGAGCTGAAGAACTTCATCCAGTACATCAACAGGAGAAAAAGACCGAAGAGCACGAGTTTATAGACCAGACGCACAATCGGTGAAAAGTAATCCATTATCTCCACGGGCGGGAGATAATATACGACCAGAACGACGCCTACTGCGACGGCGACCTTGAAGATCCGTTTGAATTCGTACTGAATCGGATAGATTCTGCGAACAACGAAATACATCGCAATCGCCATGCAGAGATAGGCGAGAAATGTCGCCCACGCGGCACCCATCATCCCAAACGACGGGATGAGGAGGTAATTTGCAACCACGTTGACCAGAGCACCGATAAATGTGACCGGCGCCGCGTATTGCGTTTTCTTCTCGATATAGATTCCTGCGGAGAGATTGGTATGGATGCCGAGAAAGACGTATCCGGCAAGAACGACGGGAACAATCCTGAATCCGCCCCAGTACGCGGGACCGATAAGATGTCTCCCGAGAACACTGATCTTCGCAACATCCTCAATAAAGAATGTGAGAAGAAGAAAAATTGCCGACATGAAAACGATGAGATACGTCAGCACACGGGAGAAAATTTCCTTCGCATTCGATTCCTTTGCAACGCCGAAATAGAACGGTCTCCAGGCATAATCGTACATCGAAACGATCAGCATCATGAAGATCCCGAGGCGGTAATTTGCCTGATAGATCCCTACGGTCGCATCATCGGTGAGTGCCCGGAGGATCGGTCGATCAATGACCTGTACCGCCATGGCCGCCAGGCCGGCAGGAATGTACGGCAACCCGAATCTCAGCAGGACCTTCCAGAGGTCTGTATGGAATGACGGAGCAAAATGCCTCGCGATTGTCGGAAGAAGCATGATGAGCGTCGCGAGCGAAGCGATAAAACCGCTGATGAACACCCCTTCGATCCCCATCCTGAACTTCAGGAGGAGAACGAGATTCATAGCAACGTTGATGACGATATTCAGAAACTTGATTGTTGCAAACGTCGCAGATTTGTGCTCCATCCGGAGCGCGGCGAAGGGGATGATGGCAAGGGCATCGAGAGCGAGCACCCAGATCGCAAAGATGAGGATGGCGTGATGCTCGGCGGGAATATGCATGAGGTCGCCGAGCGTTCCCGTACAGGCCGTAAGCACCAGGGAGAAGACGAGTGATGAGCCGACCAATGAGAGAAACGGGGTGCTGAAATTCTCCTTCGGATTACCGAGCTCCAGTGTGGAAGAATACTTGAAATAGGCGGATTCAAGACCGTACGAATAGATGACGGTAACAAAAGCAATGAGCGAATAGACATACGCCACGATGCCGTACTCCCCAGCGGCAAAGACGTTTGTGTAAAACGGGACGAGAAGAAAATTGAGGAAGCGCCCGAGGATGGTGCTGATGCCGTAGATCGCCGTTTCCGTTCCGAGACGCTTAATCTGCGCGAACATTCAGCGGCGTGAATTCGGAGTATGGATAATCTTCATGGAGATATCAAGTGCACGGGGGGAATGCGTCAGTGCCCCCACAGAGATGACATCGACGCCGGTTTCGGCGATCGGACGGACGTCTTCCAGCGAGACATTGCCCGACGCCTCAACTTCCGCGCGCCGATTGATGAGACCGACCGCGCGTTTCATCATTTCGATCGAAAAATGATCGAGCATGATGCGGTCGACTCCGGAAAACTTCAACACCTCGGTTACTTCTTCGACATTTCTGGTTTCGACCTCGACGTTCACGCGGTAGTTCATGCCGCGGACACGATCCAAGCATCGCTGTACTGCCGGTCCGATGCCCCCCGCGGCCGCGATATGATTATCCTTGATGAGGACCATATCATCGAGACCGAAGCGGTGGTTGATTCCCCCGCCGATCTTCACTGCGAGTTTATCGAGAATTCGAAGACCCGGCGGAGTTTTCCGCGTATCGGTGATGCGTGCCTGCGTGCCTTTCACCGCCTCGACGTAGCGGGCGGTCAGCGTTGCAATGCCGCTCATGCGCTGGAGGATATTGAGCGCGGTGCGCTCGGCTTTCAAGAGACCGGCGAGCGCTCCTTCAGCCGCCGCCACGACGGTACCCGCCTCAACGCGCGAGCCGTCGGATACGAGACACTTCCATTGTATTTCCTCATCGATGCAGCGGAAGACTTCGCCGGCCACCGAGAGACCGGCAATTACTCCACCTTCCTTGACGCGCACCTCACCGCGCCCGAGATCGTCTTCGGAAACGATAGCATCGGTCGTGATGTCGCCGGTTCCGAGATCTTCGAGGATTGCTTCCTCGATGAGACGATGGAGTCGATCGTCGCCGGCCTGCACACGCGGATTATCGGGAGCGGGCGGGTTCATTGTTTTCGAGCATGATAGGGATGCCGTTTTTCACCTCGTATGTCCGGCGGCATTTGACACAGGTAAGCTGTTCCCTGGGGGCGTCGTACTTCAGCTCGCCGTGGCATTTCGGGCAGCGAAGGATCTTCAGGAGGCGGTCGGAAAGCATAGACTGCTGAGTGTTATGCGGGAGAATGAGCGGCTCCGAGTTTTTTCCCGACAATGTCGAGAAATTCCTGCGGGGCGCGGGCCGGCTTTCCGGTCTCGGATCGTACGAAGCTGTGAATTGTATGGCCTTCGGCAAGGAGCTCGCGGCGCTCGTTGTGAATCTCGTATTCAATGCGCACCCGCACCTGCGGCCGCTCCCTGAGGATTGTCGTGACCGTGAGGAGATCGTCGTACCGTGCCGAGCGGTGGTAGCGGGCATGAGCTTCAATCACCGGAAGATAATATCCGATGCGTTCAATTTCCGGATACGGCATGCCGATATCCCGCAGGAGGTCCGATCGTCCCTGCTCGAAGTATTCGAAGAATTTCCCGTAATAGACCATCTTCATCTGGTCGGTGTCGGCGTATCGGACCCGAACCGGAGTGCTGGAGGAAATCATGGACGGACCCTGTCTGCCGGAAACCACTCAACCTTCATATTCACCCATCCTGCCGAACTTCTCAGCCCGCTTCTCGAGGAGCTTATCCGTCTTGACCTTCTTGAATTTCTTCAATTCGTCGAGGAGAACACCTTTGAGTATTTCCGCGGCCTCCTGCGGATTGCGATGGGCGCCACCGAGGGGTTCCGGAACAATTCGGTCTACGATTCCCTGTGCAAGGAGATCCGGTGCGGTGAGCTTGAGTGCCTCCGCTGCCTGCTCTTTATAGTCCCAGCTTCGCCAGAGGATGCTCGAGCAGGATTCCGGCGCGATCACGGAATACCACGTATTCTCCATCATGAGCACACGATCGCCGATCCCGATGCCGAGCGCTCCGCCGGAGGCCCCTTCGCCGATGATCACGACAATGATGGGCACGGGAAGGCGGGACATCTCCAGAAGATTCCGGGCAATCGCTTCGGCCTGGCCGCGTTCTTCCGCTTCGAGTCCGGGATATGCACCGGGTGTATCGAGCATGCTGATAATCGGCCGTTGAAATTTCGCCGCGAGTTTCATGAGCCGCAGAGCTTTGCGGTAGCCCTCGGGATTCGGCATACCGAAATTGCGATAAAGGTTCGATTTGGTATCACGCCCCTTCTGGTGGCCGATGACCATGACCGGATGGCCGTCGATGCGCGCAAACCCGCCCACGATCGCCTTATCGTCACGGAATACCCGGTCGCCGTGCATTTCGATGAAATCGGTCGTGATCATGCCGATATAATCGAGCGTGTACGGCCGGTCGGGATGACGCGCCAGCTGCACTTTTTGCCACCGGGTGAGACCCGCGTAAACGCTTTTGCGAAGCTGCAGAACTCTCTCTTCGAGATCCTTGATCTCACCACCGATATCGAGAGAGTCCGAATACTTCCGCATCTCTTCGATCTTGGTCTCCAGCTCGACGATGGGCTTTTCAAATTCCAGTACCGATTTTGCCATAAGCCGACTATTTCTTGAAGAGGAGGATGAGAGACTTCACGAGGATTTCGATATCGAGCATGAGCGACTGATTTTTTGCATAATAGAGATTGTACTTCTCAACTTCGTCCGGCGAGAGATCATCCCGGAAATTAATCTGGACGAGTCCGGTAATTCCCGGCAGTCCGAGGAATCCGGGTGCAGAGTCTGATCCATCGGAAGCGCGTTCACTCGGGATATACTCGGGGCCGACAAGACTTCGGGTACCTCTCAGCACGTCGGGGAGCTCGAGAATTCCGCGGGAAAACTCTCCGATCTCCTTTCCCGACCGGCTCCGGAAGAGCGCGACGGGATAGAACAGGATGAACAGGGTCAATCCGGCAAGCAGATCGAATGCCCTCTTCAGGAATCTGTGGCCGGGTTTCTCAATGTTATACTGGATATCGACGAGGGGAATATCATCCAGCTCATCGATATGCGCTTTTCCGATAATGACTTCCATGCTTGAAGGAACGAGACGAAAATTGACTGACGGCCTGCGCGTTCGCGCGATAATGGAAAGTATATCGGAATACGACAAAATATCGGTCGAAAAGATGACTTCCGACGCCCTGTACTCTTCAATGATCCTTCCAATATTATCAATACTTCCGAGAATTTCAACCCCCGAAATTTTCTCGCCGATTCTCCTGCGCGACGTATCGACAAATCCGACAATCTGATAACCGCCCTCGACCCTCGACCGGAGTTTCCGCAGAACCTCCTGCCCCGAATGTTCCGCACCAACAATGACCGTGCGTCTCCCGAAGAGTGTTTTACGCCGCTGACCGCCGGACTGAAAGAGTGCGCGTCCTGCAATCCTCCAGCCCGGCAGGAGGATCAGGTTGATGGCGCCGGAGATGATCACGACCATCCTGCTGTAGGCGTACTGTTTGAAAAAAAAGGTCAGGGCAGAAATCACGATGAAGCCGAGAAGTGTCCCGCCTGCCACGCGGCCGACAGCAAGCTTCCGCTGCGTGTACACTCCGAGAGACCAGAGCACGCAGATCATGGCAAGCGCGGGAACCGACATCACCACAGGATACGACTGCGGAGGAAATCTCAGGAACTCGCCGAACCAGACATACACGCCGAGGATGATCGAACAATCAATGAACAAAATGTCCAGGAAGACCGCCCGCATCGGCGGCAGCAACGTCCGGAGGAATGCAAGCCCCTCACGTAACCCGATGCCCGTCCGCAGCACGACATCCGAAAAAATACCGCGGGCAAAGTGCTTCTTCACGAAGAGCCGCATGGCCTGGTAAAAGAGCTTGACCTCATCGATGTCGCTGCGGCGCGTACTTTCTCCTTTGTAGTGAATGATCTGTGTCTCGTGAACATAGGCGATCTTCCACCCCGCATCCCGTATGCGGTAGCACCAGTCAAGATCTTCACCGTACATGAAGAACTGCTCATCAAGACCTCCGACCTGCTCATACACCTCGCGGCGCAGGATCATGAATGATCCGCTGATCGCTTCGACGGCATAGGTCTGATCCGGATCGAGATACGTCAGATTGTACCTGCCGAATAATTTTGAATGAGGAAAGAGTGCGCCGAGACCGGCGATCTTGGTAAATGCCACCCACGGCGTCGGGAAGCTTCTGCGGCACGCAGGTTCGAGAGACCCGTCGGGATTGAGAATCCTGCACCCCGCCATGCCGACTTCCGGAGTCTCCTCAAGATATCTGAGCATCACCTGAAACGTGTCCTCCTGCACAAGTGTGTCGGGATTCAGCAGAAGGATGAATTTCCCCCGGCATTTCAGCAGTGCACGATTGTTCGCGGCTGCAAATCCGAGATTCCTGCCATTTACTACCAGGTTCACCCGGGGAAATTTCTGGCGGACCATCTCCACGCTTCCGTCGTCCGAGGCATTGTCGACGACAAAAACTTCGCCGTCGATCTTCTCCATCGCCCGGAAGACCGACGTAAGCGCGTTCTCCAGAAAGACACGCACGTTATAATTAACTATGACAACGGAAAGCTGCATTGCGGCGGGCTATAGCATCCCGAAGAGCTGCTGGATCTTCAGCTTCCAGACCATGAGCACGGCTTCATAGACGATCTTCTTCGACATCTTGGAGACGCCCGAGCTGCGATCGAGGAAAATGATGGGATGCTCGCAGATCTTGAATCCTTTGTGCCAGGCCTTGAAATTCATCTCGATCTGAAATGCATAGCCGTTGGATTTTACTCTGGTGAGATCGATTGTCTCAAGAACTGCCCGACGGAAACACTTGAAACCGCCGGTTGCATCCTTGACATTCATACCGGTCACCAGACGCGTGTAGAGGTTCGCACCGTAGCTCAGGATAAGACGGCGTATCGGCCAGTTCACGACGCGCACACCGTTCGTGTACCGTGAACCTATGACGAGATCACAGCTCTCGATCTTCTTGAGAAATTGGGGAATCTCATCGGGATTGTGCGAGAAGTCGGCGTCCATCTCAAACACGTAGTCGAACCCCTGTGCGATGGCATACCGAAAGCCCTCGACGTATGCCGTGCCGAGCCCCATCTTCTTCTCACGCCGCAGCAAATGGATACGCGGGTTTGCGGACTTAAGCCGCTCGACGATATCACCCGTCTTGTCCGGTGAATTATCATCCACAACCAGGAGGTCAATATCCGGATCCTGTTTGAGAACTTCGCGGATGAAGCGCTCAATGTTTTCGGCTTCGTCGTATGTCGGGGTGACAACGAGTGTTCTGGGCATAAGAAAAATATTCTTGAGGAATTATCAGTATTCGACTTGCAGTTGAATCGAGGCCAGGTGATCCGTCAGCGTCGACGACGGCATCAGTGTTCTCCGGTATTCATAGACACCGGTGAGAATGAAATTTCTCACAAACTCGTACGCCGCACGCATCTGCACCGTGTGCCGCTTCGAGAGGATGCCGTCGAGAAATGTCACCTCTTCCGAATCCGTGTCGCGATGCCCTTGCAGGACATTTCCACCGACATTGCGCACGACGTCTCCGTTCACAACGATATTGTCCCCGTGCCTCATGAACGCGTAGGTGAGCCAGGTCCGGAGAACCCTGGCCGGCCGGTACTGGAGCTGCAGAAACCACTCGTCAGAGTTAGGGGGAAGATGGTGCCCGAGACTGATGTTATCCGTGGTGAAGTCATTGCCAGCAACACGGTTGCTGTACACATACGGGTCGATCTTCGTGTATTCCACCGCGGCATCAAGGTCGGAGATGCCTGCAAGCCCTGCAGTGAAAAGCCCCCCCTGCAATCCGAACTCATTGCCCCACCAGGGAGTTCCGAGCCGTGAAAAATCGATGTCATCAATGAGCCACGTTCCATAGAGCTTGTAGTTGGCTGCTGCAAACAGCTGCGCGTCAAAAACAAGGAATGCGTTGTCACGGTCTCCGAGAGAATGCTCCGTGGATTTGTAAAAATTGGCCGGATTGAGATAGCCAAACTCCGGGCTGAACCGCTGGTAGATGATCATTTCGGATGCACCCAGAGTAAGCCGGTCAAAAAGCGAAAATTCCAAACGGTGAAGCGCTAGGTACTTGTTGCTGCCGGCGGGTTCCTGCTGTGTCAGGCCGGGAAATGCGGATGAATCCGCAACGAGCGATGCCTGCATGAAGAGATACCGGAGCGACTTGTAGTGAACGTCGAGTTTGATGAAATCGGTAACCGGAGCGTTATCTGAAAGGATCAGCCGGTCGGAATATCCCGTACCCACGAGTGTATGTTCTCTCCCTAATTCCAGAGCGATCCAGTCGAAGTTCAGGCGCAGATATCCTTCAGAAAAATCAAAATATGGCGAGTTCAGATTGTTGAACTTCACGCTTCCGCGGAAATACGGATCTTCGAGCGCAAATGTTCGGTCACCCCCGAGCGTTCCGTCCGTCGCCTGAAGATAATAGCCGAGTTTGTCCTTGATTGTTCCCCTGATCCGCCCGCCGTGCTGTTCGAACCCGAGATGCGCAGAGCCATATGTGTCCCCGTCAACGTGACGGTACCCGAGTGTTCCGAGAAATTCAACATACGACGTGACATTGGAATCGTTGTAGCGATAGAGGTACTTTTCCCGATCGGAAAGGAATCCGTTGAAGCCGTCAGAGAAAAAAATCGCGGGATCTTCGCGTGACGGATCGATTTCATGCATGAACTCCTGTTCGAATTTCTCCAGAAACTGCTGCTCGGATGACGAGAGCTGATCGCGCGACTTGCCGATCTGCAGAAGATCGTCGGCAACTTCCCTGCGCGAGAGAGGGATCATCGTATTGTCGTAGAGCGGAAGTATTCCCTTCACTCCCATCCGGTCGAGAAACTCATACACCTGATTGCTGACGGGAACATTTTCCACTTGTGCGGACGCCGTCAGGAACATCGCAACAAGCATTGCAATGGCGATCACGCCGGCTCGGACGCTTCGGTTCATCACGTCAATGCCCCTTCCCGAGAAGAACGACACTGATCGTATTCAGGAGAATTTTCAGATCCATGCGAAGGGAAATATTTTCAATATAGAACAGGTCGTATTGGACTTTCTTTCTGACATCATCGATACTCTCGTCGTATTTGTGTTTCACCTGCGCCCAGCCGGTGATACCCGGTCGCACTTTGAGCCGCCGCTTATAGAGCGGGATTTCTTTTGCAAGCTGTTCGACGAAGAAGGGGCGTTCGGGACGCGGTCCGACGAGACTCATATCGCCGTCGAGAACGTTGATAAGCTGGGGGATCTCATCGATGCGGATCCGGCGGAGAATTTTGCCGACTGCGGTTACACGAGGATCGCGCCGGTTAGCCCAGACCGGCCCCGATTGCGATTCGGCACCTTCATTCATCGATCGGAACTTCACGATGCGGAAAACCCGCTCATCCTTCCCGACGCGTTCCTGGAGATAGAACACGGGTCCCTTCGAATTGATCCGGATGAGAACCGCGACGAGTATCCAGAACGGCAATCCGATAAAGAGAATCACGAACGAGACAATAATATCCATCATGCGCTTTGCCGCGCGCTCCCACGGCTGCATCAGTTCCGGCATGATCTCGATCAGCGGAAATCCGTATATCTGGTTCGTGCGCGCCTGTCCGCTGATGATATCGTAGAGATCCGGAATGATCTTCATGCTGACAGAATGTGAATTGCACGCGCTCACGACATGTAGGAGCTGATTGTGTTCTGCCGAATCGAGCGCGATCAGAACATCCTTTACGCCATGCCGGTCGATGAGTGCGGGAAGATCCTCAATCGAACCTATAACGGGATGGTCTTTATAGGTATGAACGCGCGGTTCCGGGGTGACGGGCACGAATCCGACGATCTTGTAACCAAGCGCCGGATAGAGATGAATCGCATCAAAGAGTTCCCTCGCTTTTGGAGACCATCCGACGATCAGCGTGGGATGTGATCCGATTCCCGCTTCAAGAAGCCGGCGCTGGAATGTGTGGAGCAGAAATCTTCCAAGTCCGACGAACGCGAGAAGCACAAACCAGTAGACGAGGATCATCAGCCGCGATCTGAGCGGTGATCCGGCTCCCTGGTCATCGACAAATATTGCAAAGAAGAGGACGAGGACGCCAAAGGATGTCGCCCGGAAAAGCGTGGCAAATTCGTCGAATCTTGATTTGGCGTACCACGACTGGTAAAGTCCGAAGAGAAAATAGATGATGGCCCAGAAAAGACAGATGACAAACATCGGAACAAGAAAGTCGGGCTGGACCCCGCTGCGGATCACGCCGCTCCGCACGCGGAACCAGTAATACAATGACCATGCAAGATTGATGGTCAGAAAATCGATTATGACTGTTCGGACTCTTTCCGACATGAATTTCCGATTATCCGTTCACGATGATTTCGACACGGTGCGAGGGGCACCGGTATTATCCGGCAAGAACGACCCGAAAGATCTCGTCGAAGCGCTTTTGAAACGTGTGATCCCGGAGAGCCCGGTGGTAGCCGGCAAGCCGCACGGCTTCACGTTCCTCCGTGTTCTTCAAAAAATAGTGAATTTTCTCGCATAATTCATCCTGCGAGCAGAATGTACCGATTTCACGCCCGGGAACGAAGAATTTCTCGATTCCCTCCGCGTGTTCGGTGAGAAGAAATCCGCCGGAGCCGGGGATTTCAAAATTCCGCCCCTTGATCTGCGCGGGATTGGGAGTGAACAAGCCGGGGATGTTCCGGACGATCGCTGAAAACGGTTTCAGATGATACGTGTCATCCGCGCGCCGCGACAAGGCAAGCTTTACCAGAGATTTCATCCCGAGCTTTGTCGAGCTTTCGGTAAAATTCAGATTGATCCTGCTCCGCGAGTAGAGCCGGATCATGTCCTCCTGACTGATCCTGCCGTTCGGCCAGCCCTTTCCCCATGTCCTTACCGCTGTGCCCGATTTCGCGACCGCATCGATCAGCTGCATTCGGTTGGAATGTGTTTGACCGACGAAACTCACATCGACATCCGGTTGGACTTCGGCCCGCTGATAGAGAAAGTGATTGAATCCCCACTGCGAGAGGATGACATTCTTCAAGCCGATCCGGTGATATTTTTCGACTGCTGCATGATCGGTGGTCACCACCCATTGAAAACACGGAGCCCAATGCCGTGAGAATTCCTCAAAGCGCCAGTGGTCGTCGGCAAACCAGTTGAGCGTGATAGTCTTTCCCGCATCGGTGATAGCCCGAATTGTCCGGCGTTCAATCTCGTCGGTAAAGAGAAAGAAGAAACAGACATCCGGACGGAACACATTGACTCTTTCGAGCAGCTGCTGATTCATCCGGTCCCGGCCGTCTTTTCTCATCACTTCATCGAAGGGAAAGAGTTCCGTCTCGGCATTCGGCATTTGACGAAGTGTGTCGAAGAAATTCACATATTCGTAACTCGGCCCCTGATGAGGAATACCGTAGTCGAATTTGAGGCCGATAAAGAGGATGCGCAATTTTGTGTGAGCGCTCATGCCTGACGGCTCAATTTTCCGTGATACTTGAGAAAGAGGTGCACCACTCCTTTGAAGTGGCGGAAGGAGAGGAGGGAAATGAATTTCTTTTTGGTGATGCGCTGTTCATAGTGAATGATGCGCGTGAAGGGATAATAGTAAACCTTCCATTTTTTTCTGTGCATCCTGATACAAAAATCGATATCCTCTGGACCGTAGAAGATTTTCTCATCCAGCAGCCCGACTTCCTCGAGCGCCTTCCGGCGGATCATCTGGCAGGCACCGATAAGATAATCAACATCCCTCACATCGGACCTGTCCCATTCGGCCATTTCATGCCGGTTGAGCGTTCTGCTCTTTCTGACGAGGGAAAGAAACGTGAGTCGTCTGAGCAAGAATGCAAGGAGCGATGGATACCGGCGGGCATTGGGTTGGATCCTGCCATCCGCAAACGTCAGTTTGCAGCCGCATATCCCCGCATCGGGATGGGACTCCATGAAATCGATCATCTTTTTGAACGAGTTCTCGACAAGGAGCATGTCGGCATCGAGGATGAGGATATATCGGCCTTTGGCAATGCGGAGTGCCTGATTTCGGGAGGGTGCGACTCCTCTGTTCTCAGGGTTTTGGATCAATACCGCCTGTGGAAATTCTGAACGCACCATCTCGGAAGTTCCGTCACCCGAGTGATTGTCGACGATGATCATCTCATACGAAACATCCGATGTATGTTTCGCGATCGAGTGAAGAAGGTCGCGGAGCATGTCCTTCATTTTCCAGGAGACGATGAGGATGGAGAGGTCCATCACCTTGGCACTCGCGAGCACATGACATTCACGTTCTTGATCATATCAAACACCCACAAAGCGTCTTCGTAATCGCCGGAGCCCTGACGCGAGAAATTGGGGAAGTATCCTGCTGCACCACCAAGCTCGTTGAACCGTGCGGTAGTGTTCCGGAAAAGCACGTTGGAGATTTGACGTATGTTCTTCCAACAGTTGTGGCCCTGCTCCCCATGACTTCGCACGCAGGAAGAGTCTCCAGATTCTTCCGCGGAGGTATCGCCTCACTGCAGGTTCATTGGCAGCAGAGTCCTTAAGAAGATATGAGAACAGTGCCACCGTGCAATGCTCCTCTGCCCGCGAGAATTGACCTGAATAGAAAATCTTTGCAGAAAAGTTGTTCTCGTGCACTCGCCAGCTTGCCAGAACCTCAGGGATGAAAAGGAAGTCGAAGAAATAGGCAAGTTTACTCAGGAGGAGCCAGTCCTCATATTCATAATGGGGGCCTTCCTCCAGATAATTGACGCGTTCGAGGCAAGACTTGCGCACAAGCACCGTCAAATTGGGAATGAAATCTTCATCGATAAGTTTTCCAAACACATTCTGTGACTTTCCGCTGATTCCCTGACCGTAAGTCGAATATCTCCCGTTGAATTTCTGCGCTTGCCCCTCGTCGTCGATGAACGCAGTTCTTGCGTAAACGAGGGACGCATCCGGAAATTTCTCCAGGGCGTTGACCTGCTTCTCAAGTTTCTGTGGAACCCAGAGATCGTCCTGATCAATGAACGCAATCAAGGAGCCTTTTGCGTTTCGTATCCCGAGGTTTCGGCTGGCGGCAATTCCATGATTTGCATGATCCGAATGAGTGATCATCCTCACCATACCCGGATGATCTCTTGAGACGCCGGCGACTATCGACGGCCCATTGTCGGTCGAGCCGTCATCGATCACGATGATTTCGAACAGTGTATAAGTTTGCTCCAGAACCGAGCTCAGTGTGGCACCAATGAACTTCCCTCCATTGTACAGCGGGATAATGACGCTGACGATGGGCACAGAGGCAGGAATCTCTTTCATGTTCTTATTGATCCACTACTGCAATAATCTCCGTGAGTGCACAAATCAGCTTAATCGGCACCTATCGATCCTGAACGCCAGCGAGCCGCAGATCACCAGCGGCAGCCCGGGTCGAATGCTGACATATCTGACCGAGGCGAAGATCCATGTGATGACACAGATTAACCAGAGGAATCCCAAAGGGTTGAGAAAAAACGATAATGCCATGACATAGACGAAAATACAATAAAGACTCAGAATTCCAATCGTAGGCTTTGGCCTCAAAGTATAATATACAAAACCGACGACCAATCCACCGAAGCTGCAGCAATGCAAAAACCCAATCAAGCGTGATGTGACCGAATGAATAGTTGGCGTCCAGTCGAAATGCAGTCCGCTCGGTTTCAGATTTGCTAGGGCAAAGACGAGACTCCATCTGGATCCGAAGGTTCTCCCCGGCGAGAGGATATCAACATCGGGCCGGAACATCGTACCGACTATGAAGAGCGAAAGAGAAGAGAGGATAAATGATATCCAGTTCATCGTGAGTGCTTCAACTCATTATTGCAGAACGCTTCGATACACTTTAAGGTGTTCGCGGGCAACGTTCTCGTAGGAATAGATCGTCAGATCTCCGTATGTCAGATAAGGCGCAATATCCTGAGCATGTGTATCAAGATGGGCAAGTTGTTCAACAAGAGACTCAGCATTCCCAAGTTCAAACACAAAACACTGTTCGTTATGCCGGCGGTGAAACTCCAAACTTGACGGGATATTAGAAATGAGAATTGGAACTTTTTGACTCATCGCTTCCAAAATGGGAACACCGAAACCCTCATAATACGAAGGGAAGATGAATGCCTTGCAGTTTCGATAGAGACCTATCAGTTCCTGTTCCCCGAGCCTGCCCAAATAAATGATATTTTCACTCTCACTGATAAGGCTGCGGAATTCATCATAGCCGACGCCGAGCTTTCCGACCAACACCATCATCGTATCGCGAGCGATCTTTGATCCCCTGCGGGCGGCGATAAACTGGGAGAGGAGAAACGTCAGGTTTTTCCTTTTCTCCAAATTTCCGACGAACAGAAAGTACGAACCAGGTTTCAATCCCGCCGGGACTCTATCCGCATCCGTAGCACCCCACAGAAAAAAAGGCGACCGAATTCCATGGTGACACACATGAACGCTGTCTTCGTCAATATTTGGAAACACGTCAAGGAGTTCAGACTTCATCGCATAAGAAGCAAGAGTGATTGCGTTCGCACGGCGGACAGCATCTCTGAGTGTGCGCCGAAAATACGCATTATACCAGGATGGGTAGACCTCCGGAGATCTTATTCCTCCAAGATCATGTATTGTTACCACACTCTTCGCCCTCCCGGGGAATATGGGGATATAGTAATTCTGATAGTGGATGACATTGTACTTCCTGCGCAACGGTTCGAGGTTCGCAAGTACCAGATAGGCCGCTCTTTTGCCAACCCTCGGGAGGCCCTTCAGGTATCGGTAATTGGTAATTTCACAATCCACGAGAGGTTTCAAATGTTCATAGAGATTGAGACTGAAATACCCAATCCCTCCGAGTTGCTGAAGCGTGGAAAGACCTTCATCAATAAGAACTTTCATTGCCTTTTTCTCTCCCCGAGGATGCTACACGTTGCGCCTGTGACGGCACCAGATTGGGCAGAAGTGGACCTCGTCATTCGAGCACTTCCTCTCAAATTATTCCAGACCAGGAGAAGAGTGGCTGGATTCATTGTCAGGCTGGTCGCGTTCTCCATTTCAGGCCGATGACTTGATGTCAACGAAAGAGTTGCATTGTTTCGGATATCGAGCAGATGCTCCTCGCATCAAAATCACTTTATCCCTTGCGATCCTTCCTTGAGTTCATGAGAATGGACGAGTCTGCAAACGTTGATTGACAAGCCGGCATAGAGGATCATAAAAGCGAAGGACTCGTGTTCCGGTGAAATAACCCAAAAGCAGCTTCCAACCGCGTAGATAAGAAGACATCCCAGGAATGCAGCGGCAAGGCCGTGAAGGCGGGGATCGGTAGACGAACGAACCCCCTTTATTCCCGCCCTTACTGCACGATACACGTAGAGAATCCAGGCAATTCCGGCGATGGCTCCTGCCTCTGCGAAGACCTGAAGATACTGGTTATCAACGTATCCGACGCCCTCACCCGGCATGCCAAGTTTGAGCGTAATATAGCTGGAGAAGCGGACATTCCCGACACCGATACCTAGGATGGGGTGAGTAACAAAGAGTTCAACTGCCTTGAGCCATGCGTTGAATCGAAGAAAGAGAGAGAAATCGTTGAGGGAATGTTCCTGTTGGGATTGGCCAAATCTGAACGCCCCCTGCATCGCGCCGGCAAGAAAATCATTATGCAGCAGTCCGAACAGATCCGTCTGCCAGAGAACGATCAATAATCCAATTGCAGCGCCTGCAATCAGGAGGATCTTACGGCGCGCGCCCGGCCGTTCCATCAACATCATAAAGAAAAGCACGAAGAGCAGTGCACCAATCCAGGCTCTCGTTTGACTCAAGAGCAATGCGACAGACGAGACCGGCAAGGTAACGAAGGCAAGGATTTTCAAAGCCGTCCCTCGCATATACCATAATGCACACAGCGAAAGAATGAAGGTCGAAGCGATCAGAGCACCGTAACCGCCGCCGAGCCAGCCGAAGACCCTCGTCGTCTGCCGCAGTTCTATCGCATTGGTCACAAACTGACTGATTCCCACAATCGATGCGATTCCGCCGCCGATTATGAGAGCAATGAACATGCGATAAACATTTCTTTCTGTTCGGGAGGTATAGAGAACAACTGCAAAAAACGCAAGGAGGATTTCGACATACCGGACAAGTTGTTGGATGCCAGCAAGATAATACCGGGCCACAGCTAGAGAAATGACCGATATGAGGATTAGAATGGTAGCTGGAACAAGAAATTCCCTGGGAAAATCAATTTTTTCCCTGAGGATGAACACTCTTCCCAGGAAGACCACGAATATGATGATCAACACGAGTTCGGACAAATGAAGATGAGTCCCCGTTTCTTTGAGGAGGTACGGATTTGCAAGTGTGAGTAGCACAAAGAGGAACCCGACCTCGAACCGTACGAGTGAGACGGTGAAGACAATCGCACAAAACAGGAACAGAAAATAGTAGAACTCCCAGCCAAGGAATATGCTGACGAGGTATAGCAACAGAACAGCCAAGAAGCCGGCATACATCACTGCGGGCACTTTCAAAAGTGGCACCGCGGCAATTTCGCTTGCCGGGTCAGGGTACGCTGTCAGAGTGTTTCTAAGATGTGTCAGAATGCTTTTCCTTTGATTTCTGAAAGTCACTCTCCAGGACGGAGTTCCCGAGCTTCCGGTTCAGTGACGCAACAGCAGAGAGAGAATCGGCAAGTTAGCCGCTCTCCATCGTTCCCATCCCGTTCGAAGCAGGGTGAGTGCGAAAGCTGCACCGGAACCAATCAATAGTCCGCCGAATATGATGAGAATGCGTGGAGGACCGAATTCCCGTTCAGCCGGAACTGCACGGTCCAGTACCTCAAGCACCGGCGCTACCCAATCCTCCTCTGCCTGCGCCTGTTCAATCAATGATGTCGAATACCGGAATATGTCCTCCTCCACCTCCACGTTGTTGGATCTGCGTTCGTATTCCGGGCCGTACTGGCTCGTTATCCAATATGGCGAGATCGTTGCGGCTCCGCTTTCTGAGCCCTGCAGGTTCTCCCTCACTTCCGACAGTTTCCGTCGCAGCTCAAGGATATCTCCCCGGATCGCCTCCAGCAGGGGGTGGTTAGGGGACAATATCTTTTTCATTTGTTCAGCTTGAATCTCCCGCGAGAGAAGCCGATGGGTCAGATCATCCATCGTATTGAAGTATTCCTGGGTCTGTTCCGTCACATCCAGGATCCCCGACCTTTCCTGGTAGTTTTTCAGGGAATCCTCGGCGGCGGCAAGATTCTTCAGATTGGCTTGGTAAAATTCTTCGATGAGCTCGCGGTTGCCCTGTACAGACTGGGCCACCAGTTCGGCATGGATCTTCACGAGATTGCTTGCAAGGAAATTTGCCATATCAGCCGCCCTCTGAGGATCCTCATCCGTAACAGTGATCGAGAATGTTCCCTCCCAGTCAATGGTACATTCGATATTGCTCAGAAGAGCGGCAGTGGCATTCTCGACGGGATAATTCCGAATGTGATAAACATGGATGAGATCGAAATGTTGAACAACCGAGAGAAGCAAACTTCTGCTCTTGAGGATCGCCATAAAGCGATCCGACTCCGCCGAAAACAATGTTCTGGTCAGGGAACGCGTATACGATGATCTTCTGGCATCTGAAAAAGAGCTTAGGGGTGAAGCTACGCTCCCCAATTGCGCAGCAACGCCCGGTCCCTTAAGGGGAAACACTGAGACGGTAGACCGATATTGATTTGGCATCATGAAGACGGCCGCTAACGACATGAGCAACGATAGGAATGCGCTCGCCGCGATGAACCTTCTATATTTCACAACGACCATAAGGGGGTTCATCGAGGTTCTCTCCGGACTATGTCGTCCTGACTTTCACTCATGGTATTACTCCCTCGTTCGCGAATCCGGATAACGAATTCCTGATCCGGATCGGTAATCGTGTTTTGCTTCATTCCGTAACGTGGAGCAATCGCCGCAGGGTTGTCTGGATCAGCTCCCGTTCACGGGACGCTGTGAAGTACCGCCAAGATACAGCGACAAAGAATATCATAAGGACTATCGCAGCGACCATTTTGAGGACAACATTCTCTACCAGAAGTGATAGCCCAAAGAGCACACAGCCCATGGAGATCACAAGGGCAAGCGGACGCATCAGTACCCGATCGAGAATGAGCGAAGAATTCATGAACTTACCGGAGGCCAAGAACAGGAGGATGGCATCTGCGGTAACTCTCAGTGTCCAAGCCATCGCTCCTCCAAAGATTCCCATGGTTTTCACGAGAAACCAGACCAGGAGAGCGTAGATCAAGAGTTCCAGAAGATGAAGTTTTGCGGTGATATCAGGATGCCCAAGTCCCTGAATAAGGGAATAAGGAATCTGGGCAAGAGAATTCATCAATAAACCGACAGCAAGAACCTGAACAATCGGAGTACTGATTTCCGAGAACTGACCGCCCAGCCAGAAGGCCAGAATGTCCTTTGCAAAAAAAATCAACACCGCCATGAGCGGCCCCATAAACAGCAGGAGAAACTTCGTGGAACGCTTGTAGAGACTTACAATCCCTTCACGCTCATCGAAATTGACCGCACTGAACGATGGAAACAACGTCATCGCCAGACTGGATGGGAAGATGGACATTCGTGACACCATTTCATAGGGAGCCGCATAGTAGGTTACAGCAGCAACTGAAATCATTGCCCCGATCAAAAACCGGTCCAGGTAAATGAGAACTGGATTCACCAGGTTCGATATACTCACCCAACCGCCATAGCTCAGAAGTTGCCGGAGACGTCGGGGTTCGAATACTATCCCCGAACGCAGAGAGGGAAAAACTCTCGTACAAAACCAGAAATACGCCATAGTGCTGCACAATCGCGAAATCATCAAGAGGATCACAATTCCTTCAATATTGAACTTCGCATAGAATCCCACGAGGGGCAGGAGAAAATTGAGACTGCTTGCGGAAACCGCCACGATATTAACGTATCCGAATTCCTGTGCGGCCTCGAGCGCGCCACGAAACGCTGTCGATACCAGAACCACCGGGCAGGAAAATGCCAATACCATAAACGAGTTCTTTGCAACATCGACCAGAGCAGGAGAGATCCGAAACACCCGTTCGGCGAGGATTGAGGCGAAGCACGCAACCAGTATACCGCCAAACGCTCCGAGGAGAAAGTTCATCTCGGCAGAAGTCCAGAATATCCTACGAAGTTCTTCAGGCGTCCCCCTTCGGATCCCAGCCGCCATGAACTTTGTCGTTGCTCTTCCCATCCCTAAATCAAAGATCGTGAGATAGCCCAGAAGCATCCAGGCCAGAGAAAGTATGCCGAAGCTCTCATTCCCCATACCGCGAATGACTATCGGGATTGCAAAAATTCCGACAATCAGAGGAATAATTTGGCCGCCAAGATTGAGAAAGCTGTTTCGGGCAATTGCGCTATGCGTTTCTTCAATCTTTTTGATGGAATTCACCATGGATTATGCACGATAGACAGCTGGTTGACGCTTCTGCAAGTTGCCTGCGAGGTATGCGAATCATGGATTGGTCGTTCGGGGACAGATGAACACGCAGATAAACGTTGTGAGAAGCCCGGGGCATTGCCATTACGGAATCCCCCTTATCCTGGATTCCGGAAAGATAGATACCTTATTTTCGAGATACGGTCTTCCATGGAAAACTCTTCAACCCGAACCAATCGGCTCGTACGGCGCGGACAATGAAGCCGAATCGATCAGGGTCTGACGCCTTCAAACGCTGAGTCCCAATAACCACGAAGACCACACAAATCGCGACTCCGGTGGAGATCACAAGCGAAAGCAGTGCATAGAGCGACACCTTCGGTTTCGCCTTCCTCTCCGGAACAAGTGCCTTGTCAAGCACAACAACCGATGGGGTATTTCTCTGCTCTTCAACTTTTGCCTGCTCATACAGCGGGGTGAGAATCTGGAGAATCTTGTACTGAATCTCGACATCACGGTACAGACGAATGTAGTCGGCAGCCAATTGAGGAGTTTGTCGGAAGGGTACAAGTATTTTCATTTCATCTGTCGCCGATTTATCCCCCATATTCATTTCACCGAGCTTCTTCTTGATTGCGTCCACCTCCGCCTGAGCGGCTACGACACTTGGATGGGTGTCCGAAAGCGTGCGCTTCAGTACTCCCAATTGGATCTCCTTATTTGCGAGCTCTGCGTACACCGTCGCCCCCGCTTTAATCGACGCTTCGATCTGCTCTGGCATTGCAATCACACCATACTTGAGCTGAAAATCCTTGAGACGCTCCTCCGCCTGATGGATATCGTCGAGGTTCTTGTTGTAACGCTGTTCGATGAACTCCCGATTTCCCTTAGCATTTTGTGCGAGAAGATGAGAGTTGATATCATTCAGAACTTCCACAAAGTAATTCGCCATCTCTGCTGCACGGTTTGGGTCCTTGTCATAGACCGTGATTGTCAGCGCGCCCTCATCCGTAATGTCGAATTGGAGGTTACCGAGCAGTGCCTCTTTTGTTTTTTCGCGGGGATAATTCGTTATATCGTAGACTTTCGTGAGATCAAATTTGTCAATGACCTTCATCAGGGCATTCTCGCTCTGCAGAATGCCCATATACCGTTCAGCTTCACTCGGCCCAGTTAGAGAAGCCAATCTGCTACCCGATGAGAAGTTATTCACCAGTGAAGAGATGCCCTCCAATCCGGAAAAGAGATTCGTTTGCTGGGCGGGAAAGATGGAGGCCGTAGCTTTGTACCATTTTGGACTGAGGAAAGCGATAAGCGTCACAAGGAATGTGACGATGATGACGAACCAGACGATAAATCTCCGCCAGACGACGATTACCTCAAAGAATTCCAGCAATGACGCACCCAGCTGATTTGATGGTTCACGGGGCTCAGAGGAACCTGGTCGGCTGGCCTGAGCAGGGAAATTTGTTGACGGATCGTCCATATTCTTAGAAAAATATTGGAGCGGTAGAGTCTTGCACTTACGGTTTCGTCACTTGTGCGACGACAACGGCGATGCCGATCACCACACTCAGCACACTTGCCGCCTGGCTGGCGATCGTCATGTAATACGCAAACGAGTGATCCGGATTTTTGGGAACCCAGATGTAATCTCCGTCTTCAATAGTCGTCTCACCCGGAGAAAGCCACTGCTTCGTTTTGCTCTTGATGACCTTCACGTCGCCATCACGTGCCCTGTCAGTGAATCCGCCCGCCTTGGCAATGTAATAATCCACGTTCTCGCCGGTTACAAACGGCACGTGCCCCGGCGATACAATCTGCCCGAAAACATAGATTGACCGCTTTGTCGACGGCACATCAATATAATCTTCCGTCTGGAGGATCACATCCTGGGAAGTATCACCTTTCACAAAAAGCTTTTCGAAGTCCACATCCACTATTTCCTTCCGCAGACGAAGCTCGGTCTCGATATAATAGTCGGAACTGTCCTGGGCTGAAACGCCGCCGCGGAGACTCATGAGACGCTCGGTCTGCACTTCACTTGGCTGGACGGAGCGCCGGATGAGCTCGGTCGATTTCAGCGCGGCGAATTCCGTAAACCCTCCGGCCTGCTGGATAACCTCGGATAAGCGCGTCTTGTTTTTTGTGATCGGATATGTCCCGGGATAGAGTACTTCGCCGAAGACACTCGCACGATAATCTTCACGAAGCTCTTTTCGCGCCTTCACCACAACGCGATCTCCCGGTTCGAGCGGAAAGTCCGGTTCATGTCCGTCCAGTATCTCGGGAACGTTGAGAATCCGGCTCGTGAGCACCGTGCCGTCGAGACTCAACCGCGTAAACTCCACACTGTCGCGAATTGCCAGCCGCGTGAATCCCTGACCAATCTCAATGGCATCATGAAGACTGTCACCCTCGACAAACTCATATCTTCCCGGGGCATTCACCTCTCCGTAAATCCCGAACACATTCTTCGTCTCATTTCTCCTTGGAACGACGATCACATCCCCCTCGCGAAGATACGGATCCCACCGGTCGGCTTTCGTTGACAGATACTTCACGTTATCCACTCTGCTCTGCGAACCGTCCTTATGCCGAAGAACGATGTTACGCGTCGACATCAGCGGAAGAACAGCTGCAAGATCACTTCCGGTCTGATACCGGGAGACGGTGTTTGCCATCTCGATTGCCTTATTCGCACGATCGACCGACGTGAGCGTGTAGATTCCCGGATTAAGGACATTTCCTGTAACCGTAACAATAATCGGACGCGGTTTCACCAGCGTCGCAGTAATTTCTGCGGTAAGGTACCGCTTCCGCGCCTCACGGAAGATCTCCGCCTTTGCCGCTGCGAGTGTGAGGTCGGCAACGCGCACTTCCCCCACAGTCGGAATAATCAGCGTTCCTTCAGGGGTTACCGTCAGCATCAGATTCAGCGGCGGGCTCATCCAGATATTCACACTCATCACATCCGATGGACCGACAAAATACTTCTCGGGATCGACAGTTGATTCCAGTGCGACACCAGCCGGCTGCGAAACGGCGGGAATGACACTTTCTTTCAGCGACGATTCGAGATCATCTCCCGAAGTCGACCGCCGCTGATCCTGAGCAGAAGCCGGGAGCGTCAACATGCAGATCGCAGTGATCCACACTATGAAAGATTGTGCCAGGAGAGGAGTCAGTTTCCGGGGCATGAGACTACCGTTCTTCATACATCTTCCGATAATAGTTCCTGTATTCCCCGTTGATGATATGCCTCCACCAGGATTCATTACGGAGATACCAGTCAACGGTTAACTGAAGTCCCTTCTCGAACGTCACCGAGGGAGTCCAGCGGAGTTCTCCGGAAATTTTCGATGCATCGATTGCATACCGGCGATCATGACCCGGGCGATCCTTGACAAAGGTGATCAGATCTTCACCCTTACCGATGGTCTTGAGCAAGAGCCGGACAATGTCGATGTTTTTCCACTCGTTGTTCCCGCCGATATTATAGACTTCTCCGAGCCGCCCGCGGCGGAGGACGGTATCGATCGCGACGCAATGGTCCTTTACGAAGAGCCAGTCGCGGACGTTCGCCCCGTCGCCATACACAGGCAGCGGCTTGTTATCAATAGCGTTGGCAATCATGAGCGGAAGGAGCTTTTCGGGGAACTGATAGGGTCCGTAATTATTGGAGCATCGTGTAACGATGACCGGCAACCCAAAGGTATGATGGTAGGCCAGGGCAAGGAGATCTGCCGACGCCTT
>Ga0335079_10001073_pt1 | contig 31122 bp, 22 predicted proteins | sample Lox_Sample_33_FD_206719 | JGI IMG/M metagenome (GOLD analysis project Ga0335079, IMG submission 206719) | Soil microbial communities from Loxahatchee National Wildlife Refuge, Florida, United States - Lox_Sample_3.3 | ecosystem: Environmental > Terrestrial > Soil > Wetlands | place: USA...
GCCTGGGGAGTACGGTCGCAAGGCTGAAACTCAAAGGAATTGACGGGGGCCCGCACAAGCGGTGGAACATGTGGTTCAATTCGACGCAACGCGAAGAACCTTACCTGGGCTTGAACCGCACAGGACAATCCTGAGAAATTAGGACTTCCCGCAAGGGACCTGTGTAGAGGTGCTGCATGGCTGTCGTCAGCTCGTGCCGTGAGGTGTTGGGTTAAGTCCCGCAACGAGCGCAACCCTTACTCATAGTTGCTACCCGCAAGGGAGAACTCTATGAGGACTGCTCCGGATAACGGAGAGGAAGGTGGGGATGAGGTCAAGTCAGCATGGCCTTTATGTCCAGGGCTACACACGTGTTACAATGCGCGCTACAAAGTGTCGCGAACCCGCGAGGGGGAGCTAATCGCAAAAAAGCGCGCTCAGTTCGGATTGCAGTCTGCAACTCGACTGCATGAAGCCGGAATCGCTAGTAATGGCGCATCAGATCGGCGCCGTGAATACGTTCCCGGGCCTTGTACACACCGCCCGTCACATCACGAAAGTGGGCTGTACTAGAAATCGCCGTGCCGACCGCAAGGGGGCAGGCGCTCAAGGTATGACTCATGATTGGGGTGAAGTCGTAACAAGGTAGCCGTAGGAGAACCTGCGGCTGGATCACCTCCTTTCTAAAAGAAAAGGGAGTACATCCCGCGTCGGTAGCGGGAAAATGGCTCTCCATCCCGGTCCTCACGACCGGGCGTTCGGCTTCTCAGCCGGTTCCTCGAAATCGCCACAAGCGATCTTGAGGGGCGACCCTTCGGAACTGCCACTGGCAGTTTCTCGGGGTAAACGGGTTCTGGCCTGTCTCATCCGATGTCGTAGAGCAATCAGGCAAACGCAAAGGCCCGATTCGAGCAAAACTCGGATCGGGCCTTTTTTTTCGCTCCCTTCCCTTGCATGCGGATGTAACAATCCAACCTTCCCCTCGGTAACTAGGATAGGAACGCAACATGGAGCTACTCCAGCGTTTCGCGCACGGCGACGTGGACGCGTTTGAGGCACTCTTCCGCCAATTCCAGGCCAGCGTGTACGCCTGGATCGTGCGGATCGTTCGCGATCCCGCCGCGGCGGAGGACCTGACCGTGGAAACGTTCTGGCGGATCTACCGCGCGCACGCGCGATTCGATCCGGAGGGAAACTTCGGCGGCTGGGCGAGGCGGATCGCGACGAATCTCGCGCTCGATCACCTGAAGAAGGCACGGCGCGAGCTGCCGCTGGCTGTCGACCCGCCCGATGAGGCGGACGAAAACCCCGGCACGCGGCGCGAAATGCGCGAGCAGATTGCGCGGGCGTTCGACAAGCTGTCGCCGAAGCTGCGTGTGGCGGCGACGCTGGCGCTGGTCGAGGAAGTGCCGTACGACGAAATCGCGGAGGCGCTCGGAATCTCGCAGACGACTGTGCGCGTGCGAGTGTTTCGGGCGACGAGGATTTTGAGGGAGCAGCTTCAGGGAGAGATGGGAAAAGGCGGCGAGCTATGAATCATCCGGAAGACGATCAAAACGACGTTCGGGAATTGCGGGAGCTACTGAAGAAGAGTGTGCCGCGGGTTCACGCCGAGTTGCGCCGCGACCTGTGGCCGGAAATGCTCCAGCGCCTCGATTCGCGCACAACAAGAGTTCCGTGGTTTGACTGGGCGCTGGCAGCAGCGGCGGCGGCTCTTCTGCTGCTGTTCCCGCAGGCGATCCCAGCCCTGCTGTATCACCTGTGATGGCGAGGAGGATGCGATGAATCCACATCCATATGTGCGTGGTTACATGGCGGGAATTGTGGTGCCGACGCTGTTCCTGCTGGTGGTGATGTCGGCGTATTTCGTCTTGCGGTTCATCCTGCAGGTGCCGGTGCCGATCGAGCGCGTGATCGTGTTTCCTATGGCCGGCGTTCCGAACCTGTGGGGCCTGTGGAACATGCTGTACGTGAGACGTCGCCAGGGAGGACATCCCTCTATCGGAGTGCATGGCGCTTTGCTGCCGCTGGTGCTGGCGCCGCTGGCGTTTCTTGTGGCGACGGGGCTTGGACTCGCCGCTCGGTCGCAGGGAGCCTTTGTTTATCTTGAAGTGATTCACGCGAACTACGGGCTTGTGGCTATTGTGATCGGGGTCGGAATAGCCATCTATTACCTCGCATGGAAGTATTTCGTGAATTTCTTCAACGAGCTGCTCGGGGTCGCATGAGCTAAGGTCCGGGAACGAACACCTGCGCCGGGTAATAGAGGCGCGCGTCGTGCTGCTCCACGTGGATCCGGATGTCGCGCATCTGGCCTTTCTTCTTTTCGCTGCGGGGCGTCACGAAGGTGAGCAGGTACTGGTTCTTCAGGACCGTATCGAGCTGCGTGAAAATCGAGGCAAAGTTGACAGGAGTCTCGAATCCCTGGAAGAAAGGCTGGCCGCCGGAATCGTTCGCCACGCGCACCAGGTTCTGCCACGCGATGCTCATGCGGAACGGCAGATCGGCTAGGAAGGGGCCTCCGACGTAGATGGTGTGCACGACCACTCCCGAGCTCTGCACTTTATGGATAGCCTGGTCGACGTAGGGGCTGTCGATGCCGGGATGCAGGCGGTCGATGCCGCTCGCGATCATCAGGACTTCGTGGCGCATGCCGTTGGCGGGCCAGTGCGCGGCGAGATCCTGCAGAGAAAGATAGACGCTCGGCGAGGCACCCCCAAAGCGGCCGAGCGGCAAGCGAAGTTTCTTCGCGACCGCGGCGTGATCGGAGCTGAAGTCGGCCGCGGCGCTCGCGGAACCGCTGGTGGCATAGAAAATGCCGACTTCCGTTGTGGCGGGCTGCGACGTGATGAAATTCTTGATCTCGTCGAAGTGCGTGCCGATGGAGGTAGGGCTGTCGGCGTCGTCGATCAGAATCGCAAGCTGCAGGCCGGCGTTGTCACCCTGAGCGGGAACCCATGAGGTCACATCCTGGCGATCCTTTCCGCTGTAGACGGCTACGTCTTCCTTGCCGATTGCCGGCGGAGGGGAAAAGTTCGGGCCGAGAACCGTCACCACGGTTTTGACAGGCACGGTGGACGAGGATGCCTGCTGCTGAGCGGACGCGAACGAACTCGAAATCAAAACAGCGGCGAGAAGCACAACCGTCGCCAACGGCAGAAGCGTTCTTCGCATTTTGCACCTCTAGTTATGAGATGCCGGGGAAGGCGGCGCTGTTACTTCGGCGGGCTTAGTTGCGAGGCATCTGAACGGCGTGAAGGATGCGAAGGAAATCCGCCTTCTTATTCGCACCGAGCCCAATGCCCCCATAAACGACTTGAACGAGAGGAACATTCTTGTAGCTGGCGTCATGCACGAACGGAAACGGCGAGGGCGCGCCCATGGCCCAGAGAAAATCCGCCTGAGCGCCCTGGAGCGAATCGGGAAGATTGAAGCGGTTCGTTGTTGCGAGGCTGATTTGTCTTTGCCCTTGCGCCTCGAAAATGAAAAATGTCTGGCCGTTGAACTCCTGTTGATCCATCGGAAGAAGATAGAGTCCGCGGAGTGCGCCTTCGCGATGCTCCGCGCCGCCTTCGCGCCGGAACGTTACGGAGGGCGAGACCAGGTAAGAATAGAAATCGGAGAGCGTCGGCGCGTACTGGCAGTCAAAACTGATCCTGACGTCGCGGGCCGTGTCCTTGCCGTCGTCGCTGGCGGAATCCCGCGCAGCGCGGTCGTAGGCGGCGGAAGCACCATTGAGACAAGAAGGGGGCGGCGGAAAGAAAAAATAGAACAGATAGGAAACCATGCCCCCGGCTGTTGATGACGGCCGATGCATTTCGCCGTCGAGCCAGTAAGCGTCGTGGCCAAGAAGCGGATTGTTGGAGAGGGCGAATTCGAGCTGCGAGTAGTCCGCGTTGTTCTGAAACACGAAGAAGTCGGAGAAATTGAATAGCGGCGCGGACGGCGCGAGAGCCGTCGGCGGAGGCACCTGTGTGACCGGGCGAGGAGTCCAATCGGCCGGCAGCACGATGGTTGCGCCGTTCGAAAGCGCGTATTCGCTTGGTTGCGCGGCTTGCTCTGCGACGACTTGCCGCCGAGGAACGATCAAAAACGCCAGAACGATTGCCGCCAAGATGAACGCAAGCGACCGGCCCATGCCTGCCCTCCCAAACTAATCGACGCGCGGCATGGTCGAACGGGTTCACCCGTCGGCGACTTTCGAGTTCGCCCGTCGACCGGCACGCGCCACTGATGCCGCGGGAACGGCTTGAGGCAGCGCTAATAGACGGGAGAGATGTGCTTGCGGCGCTCGATCCATTCGGCGCTCGCGAAGATGCGCGGCGTGAGCTCGATCAGGCGCGGGAGCATGTTGAAGATCGCCACCGGCCCCCAATCCGTCCCGGTGCGCGTGCGGAAGCCTTTGCGATTTAGCTCCTCGGCCACTTTCGACAGCGAGATGTCCTGAATGATGAGCTCCATCATCGAGAGCAGGAAATCCATCTCGGTGGGATTTTCCTCGAGCCGCTCGCAATCCCCGGCGACGCGGAAGCCGAACGGCGCGTCTTCGAGACTGATCTCCGTCGCGGGCGACGGAGTCTCCGGGACTTCAGCGTCCCGCGCCCACTCAACTTCCCATTCGATCGCCATCAAGCGCCAGCCTTGCTGCTCGCGCTTGCGGATGTAGTCCGTGTCGATCGGGCCCTTAACCGCTTCTCGGATGCGTTCCAGTTTTGCCATGGTCTTGCCTCCTCAAGTTGAACGGCCGCCCCAAGAAATTCGTTCGTATACCAAAAAGAATGCGCAAACTCTATTCGTAGCGCAGCGCGACCATCGGATCGACCCGCGCGGCCCGGCGCGCCGGAATATAGCACGCAGCCAGCGCGACCACGGCCAGGACAATCGCGACGACGCTGAACGTCAGCGGGTCTCTGGCGCCCACGCCGAAGAGCAAAGCCGCAATCAGACGCGTGAGGCCGAGCGCGACGACGATGCCGAACGCCACGCCAAGGACGGTCAGTTTCGTTCCATGTCCGAGGACGAGGCGCAAGACGTCTTTCTGCTGCGCGCCGAGAGCCATCCGGATGCCGAGTTCGTGGGTTCGCTGCGTGACGAGATACGCCATCACGCCGTAGATTCCGACAGCGGCCAGCACGAGAGCGAGTGCCGCAAAAATGCCGAGAAGAAACGTCTGCACACTCGTGTCCTGCATGTTGTCCGAAATGACCTGCTCCATCGTGCGGGGGCGAGAGAGGGCGATGCTGCTATCGAGGTCGCGAAATTCACGGCGAATCGGACCCAACACACTCGCTGGAGCAACGGCCGTCTTTACGACAAGGTGCGTTCCAAAGCCGGGCCAATCGAGAACCGCCGGGAGCGCGAAATAGGCCTGCGGCCGGGCCTTCTCACGTATGGTGCCTTCCTTGACGTCGCCCACGATACCAATCACCTTCACCGGCAAGCTCGCCTTGAAGATTTTGCCGACGGCGTCCTGATTCGGCCAGAAGGTCTGAGCCATGGCGTGATTGATAACCGCAACGAACGTAAAGTCGGGCGGAAAGGTACTCGGATCCTTGCCTGCTTTCCACAGTTCAGCCGCCTTCAGGTTGACGTCGGCGGTGCGCTGAACGTCTTCCGCGGTGAAATTGCTGCCCCCAAGGAACGGAATGCCCATCGTGCGGAAGTAGTCCGGCGTGATGTAGGCCCACTCGACGAGCTGCGCAGCATGTGCGGGATCCGTGTCGCCGGGAACCGTGATGTATCCGTTGTTACCGCCTTCGAGCGGGAGCGTCGTCGAAATGGACTCCGCCTGAACTCCGGGGACACCCGAGACGCGCGTTAGGAGCTGATCGTAGAATCCGCGGCGCGCTGCAAGCGTGGAGTACTTCGTTTCCGGAAGGTTGATGCCCAAGGTGATGACGTTCTCCGTCCGGACACCAATGTCGGCGTTGCGCATCTGCGCGAAACTGCGCAGGAGCAAGCCCGCGCCGACCAGCAATGCCAAAGAAACAGCGATTTCGCCGACAACCAGCGCATCGCGAAGCAAGCGGCGCGTCGCGGAGGGGCTCACCACGGCCTGCGCGCTGAATTTCAGCTCGTCGTTCAGGTTGACTTGAGAAGTCTGGAGAGCGGGAGCGAGGCCGAAGAGGAGACCCACGAGAAGGCTCACGCCGATGGTGAACAGCAACACCGTGACATCCACCTCCACCGGATTGGCGCGCGGAATCGGAAGCGTATCGGCAGTCTTCAAATAGGCGACCGACCACAAAGCGCCGACGAGTCCCAGAGCCGCGCCCGTGAGCGAAAGCAGAACGCTTTCAGTCAGCAACTGGCGAACCAGGCGCCAGCGGCTCGCTCCCATCGCGGCGCGCACGGCCATTTCGCGCTGACGTCCCGTGGCGCGGGCAAGCAGAAGATTCGCCACGTTGGCACAAGCAACGAGCAGCACGAGGGCGACGGCGCCGAGAAGAATCAGCAGCTCCGATTTCGAAGATCGCGTGAGGCGTTCTTTCAAGGGTAAAACGATTGCGGAGACGTCGCCATTCGCATCCGGATATTGCTTCGCGAGACGTTGCGCGATCGTGACAAGGTCGGCATGCGCCTGGCTGACGGCGACACCGGGCTTCATGCGCGCGAGCGCACGATAGGAATGCGAGCCGCGCGTGCCCAGGGCTTTCGGCGTCATGTCCATCGGTGTCCAGATGTCAGTCGCCGCAGGAAAATTGAACCACTGCGGCATGACGCCGAGCATGGTGTAGGACTCATTGTCCAACGCGACCGATTGGCCAATGATGTCCGTGCGTCCGCCAAAGTGGCGCTGCCAGAAACCATAGCTGAGAATGACGACGTGATTCTTCCCGGCCGCGTCCTCACCGGTTGCGAACGCCCGGCCGAGACTTGGCTGGACGCCGAGCACGGAGAAGAAGTTTGCCTGCGTGCTGACGACAGTCGCGGTTTCGGCTTCGCTGCCTCCACTTGTATTGGCGGTGTGCTCCCACGTGTAGAGGCTGGTGGCTTCGAGCGTGTGGTTCTGCGACTGCCAGTCGAGATAATCCGGTCCGGTGAGCGGGTAGGCGCCCGGCGAAGCCTCTGTCTCGCGGAGATCGACGAGTTGCTCCGGCCTGTGGAACGGGAGCGGGCGCAGCAACACGGAATTGATCACGGAGAAAATTGCCGTGTTCGCGCCGATGCCGAGAGCCAGCGTGAGGATCGCGACAAAGCTGAAGCCGGGCGATTTCAGCAGCATTCGGATGCTATAGCGAACGTCTTGTACGAACGTTGCCATCAGCCTCTCCCTTTTGTCCGCTTCAACAGATTCCTATTCGTGGCGCAGTGCGATCAGGGGGTCGACGCGCATCGCGCGCTGCGCGGGGACGAAGCACCCCATCGCAGCCACGGCCACCAGCAATGCCGCCACGCCCGCGAAGGTCACCGGGTCATATGAGCTCACTCCGAAAAGCGAATTGCTCATCAGCCGCGTCAGGGCAAGCGCGCCCCCGAGCCCGATGACGACTCCGATGCCCGCCAGCAGCAGCCCTTCCTTGAAAACCAGACCGAGCACGTCTCCTCGCCCTGCGCCTAGAGCCATGCGAATGCCGATCTCGTGCGTCTGTTGCGCCACCGAATACGACATCACGCCGTAGACGCCCAGGATCGCCAGCAGCAACGCGGCGGCGCCGAAGCCCGCGAATAGTGTCACGATCCAGCGGTCGTCCGCGAGCGACAGCGACACGATTTGGTCCATCGTCTCAACTCGCGTGAGCGGCAGATCGGAATCAATCCCCTGGACGGCAGCGGAGACATCCTTGAGTACGCTTCTCGGATCGCCGGTTGTGCGCACCGCCATGGCGACCGAGTGCCACGGATACTGCCAGAAGGGGATGTCGACCTCCGGAACATCCGTCTGACGCGGGCCCTGGTTGCGGACATTATGGAAGACGCCGACGATCCGCAGCGCAACCTGGGGTCCGAGTTTCTCAGCGATCGGGTCCAGACGCGGCATCAAAACCTGCTGCGCGAGAGGGTCCACGTTCGCGAGATAGCGATGCACAAATGCCTCGTTAACCACCGCTACGGGAGCGCCGCCGGGAAGATCCTGAGCGTTGAAGGCACGGCCACGCTCGACGCGCACGCCGAAGGTCTCAAAATATTCCGGCGTGGCAAGATTGACTCCGACCACGGGGTTCGAGCCGAGTTCGCCCGGCGGACGGCCCTGGATACTGAACGGCAGCTGGTAGGCCGGATTATCGGGCAGATTGGCCGAAATCGACGCGTGCGTGATTCCCGGCACGACGGCGACATTAGCCTGAATCTGGCGGTAGAAGGTTGTGATCTGCTCGACGTTCGAGAAGTGTTTGCCGGGCAAATCGAGCCAGAAGGTGAGAACGTGATCGGTGCGGACGCCGAGGTCCTGGTTCGTCAATTTCCAGAAGCTGCGAATCGCCAGTCCGGCTCCGGTCAACAGGCACAGGGCGAGCGCGAACTCTGTGACCACCAGCACGCGGCGCAGACGCCGGCTCCCCGACGCCGTCGCGGAACCCTTGCCCTCCTTGAGCGAGTCGGCCAAGTTCAAACGCGCGGCTTGCCAAGCCGGTGCGCTGCCGAACAGGCCTGCCGAAAGCAGGGCGGCGGCGAGCATGAACAGAAGCACAGGCGGGTTCACACGCATATCCGCCTCGTAAGGAAGCGTGTTGACGGGAATCATCGCGAGAATGCCCTGCAAAACCGCGTAGGCAACCGCAATGCCCGCGATCGCGCCCAGCAGCGCCAGCGCGAAACTCTCCGTCAAGAACTGGCGCAGGATTCGCATGCGGCCGGCACCGATGGCAGCACGGATGGCGACTTCCTTCTCGCGCGTGGCCGAGCGCGAAAGCATAAGGTTGGCGACGTTCGCGCAAGCAATCAGCAGGACGAAGCCCACGGCCCCCAGGAAGAGCCAGAGCTCGGTCCGCGTCGCCGGCGGGAGAAAATCGTCATGAAGAGGTTCGACGCTAATGGTCCAGTCCTTGTCCGTGGCCGGATGCGCCGCCGCAACGTTCTGTTGGACGGTGCTCATATTCGCCTGGGCTTGTTCGAGCGAAACGCCCGGCCGCAAGCGCCCCATCACAAAGAGGAAATGATTGTCGTAATTGGTGATCTGCTCGGGCTTGAACGCGAGAGGCACCACTAGCTCCGCATCGCCGCGATCCTCGATTCCGGGAGGAAGGACGCCGACGACGGTGTAAGACTCGCCGTTGAGGCGAATTTGCTTTCCGATGATGTCGCGATCCCCGCCGAAGCGCCGCGCCCAGAATTTGCGCATCAGGACGACGACGTGGTCCTTGCCCGGCTGACTCTCTTCCGGCAGGAAATCACGCCCCAGAAGGAGAGGCTCGCCGAGCACCTTGGTCCACCAGCCCGGTGAAGCGAGCGAGCCGGAGACTTCCTCAACGGGAGTGCCCGGGTTCGCAACATTGAAGCCCTGGCCGGTCCAGGCGTACATGTACTGAAAGACGGAGCTTTGGCGCTGCCAATCGAGGAAATCGCCGACGGAAGCAACGTTTCTTTCGCCCTTCACCTTGGACCACACCATCACCAACTGCTGCGAGTGGGGATAAGGCAGAGGCTGCAGCAAAGTACCGTAAACGATGCTGAAGATAGCGGCGTTCGCACCGATACCAAGCGCAAGCGTGAGGACCGCGACGGTGGTGAAGCCCGGCAACTTCAGAAGCATCCGGATGCTATAGCGAATGTCCTGCAAGAATGTGTTCATGGGCCCTCCTATCGGTGCAGCTACTGGTAGCGCAGAGCCTCCATTGGATCCGTTCTCGATGCGCGGTGCGCCGGCACATAGCAGGCGGCGAGCGCGACGATGGCCAGAAGCATCACCACGCCGGCAAACGTGAGCGGATCGCTGGCGCTGACGCCGAAAAGAAGGCTCGAAAGCAAGCGCGTCAGCCCGAACGAGGCAACGATGCCGACGACAACTCCGAGAGCAATCAGGCGCGCGCCGTCGCGCACGACCAAGCGAAGAACGTCGCCGGGCGATGCACCCAGAGTCATGCGAATTCCGATTTCATGATGCCGTTGCGTCACGTTGAAAGACATCAGGCCATAGATGCCCACGGCGGCAAGCACCAGCGCCAGAAACGCAAACAAGCCCAGGAGAAGGACGGAAAGGCGGCGCGGCGCGACGTTCTCCGTGACGAAGCTTGCAAGCGTGCGAACGTTATAGATTGGCAGGTCCGGATCGAGCGATTCCACAGTGGCGCGAACGGTAGTTGCCAGCGCGGCAGAATCCAGGCTCGACCGAATGACGAGGTTTCCGCCGCTGCCCGGCCGTTGTGCGAACGGAACGAAGATCTCAACGAGAACGGGGCGGTCCACGCCGTAGTTCTTGATCTGGCGGATCACTCCGACGATCGTGGTTGGGGCAGGCGCCTGACCAAGCTTGGGCTGGTCCAGGAAGATGTGCTTGCCGACCGGATCCTGATCCGGCCAATACGTTCGCGCAAATGAATCGTCCACCATACAGACCATGGGCGCCTTCTCATTGTCGCTCTCGGTGAAGAAACGGCCGCGAAGCAGATCCGCTCCCATCGCGGAGAGCGCGCCGGGACTCACGCGAGAAAACTCAGCGGAAGGAAAGTCTCCCGGCTTGGGCATGGGCTGCCCTTCGACGAGGAAAGAACTCTGCCAGCCGCCGAGAAGCGGGTTCTTGAATCCGGCCGCCTGGACGCCGGGGATGGCGGCGAGCTTTTCCGTCAGCTGCTGGACGAACTGCCGCCGCTGGTCATCGGTCTTGTATTTTACCTCCGGCAGGCCAAAGCGCGCGGTCAAAACGCTATCCGGCTTGAATCCGGGATTCGACCGCAGGACGTGGAAGAGGCTCTCGAGAGTGAGTCCCGCGCCGACGAGCAGAACGAGCGAAATCGCGAGCTCGCCGACAACGAGGGCGCCACGCAGTCTTCGGCGCGCTCCGCCAACACCGCTGCCGGGAGTGTTCTCCTTCAGAGCGTCGTTCACGTCAGCCCGCGATGCATGGAGAACCGGAAACACGCCGAAGAACATTCCCGTCAGGAGAGACAGCCCCAGCGTGAACGCCAGCACCTTGCCGTCCAGGCTGACATCCTCGATCCGGGGCACGGCTCCCGCCGCAGCGCTCGCGAGGCCTTGCGTCGCCCACCAGGCGACGAGCAATCCGAAGGCACCGCCGAGCAAAGCCAGAAGTGTGCTTTCCGTCAGGAGCTGACGAGCGAGACGCCACCGCCCTGCGCCAAGCGCCTTGCGGATGGCAACCTCTCTCTGGCGCTCCGTGGCGCGGGCCATCAGCAGGTTCGCAATGTTGCCGCAGCCGATCAGAAGCACGAATCCGACGGCGCCCATAAGCACGAGCAGCGAGGAGCGCGCGTCCTCGACAATGGCGCCCAGTAGCGGGTCGACCCTGGCGCTGATTCCCTGATTCGATTTCGGGTATTGCTTGGCGAGGCGGTCTGCAATCGAGAGCATCTGGGCGCGCGCCTGTTCGAGCGTGACGTTAGGTTTCAGAAGCGCGTATGCGTAGATGCCGGGATGTTCATCTCGCTGAGAGGGGCCTCCCATTCGATCTTCCAGTCGCCAGAGCGACGTGAAGACGTCGAACGTGCGCCAACTCTCGTGGAAATGGCTGCTGGGAAGCACGCCGATGACGGTGAATGGCTCGCCGTCAAGGATGATCTGCTTGCCGAGAACGTTCGGGTCGCGGCCAAACTGCGTCGACCACAAGGTGTCGCTGAGCATCACGACGGCAGGGGCGCCGACTTTGTCGTCCTCCGGGGTGATCGCGCGGCCGAGGATGGGCTTGACGCCCAGAGTCGAGAACAGGCCGGCAGTGACGCGGCGCATTTGAAGTTCTTCGGGCTCGCCGTGGCCCGTCAGGGTGACGCTGTCGCCCTCGTAAGCAACCATGCCTTCGAAGACGGAGTTCATCGAACGCCAGTCGTCGAAGTCCGCCATCGAGATGCTCATGCCCGGAATCTGCTGCGACCATTCCGACAAGAACACGATTCGATTCGGATGGAGGTAAGGCAAGGGGCGCAGGAGTACGGCGTTTACCACGGAGAAGATCGCGGTGTTGGCGCCGATGCCGAGCGCAAGCGTGAGGATTGCTACAACGGTGAAGCCCGGATTCTTGCGCAGCATGCGGGCTGCATATCGAAGGTCCTGCAGGATCGTTCCCATCCGACCTCCTACTGATTCATACGAACGCGAGCGGCGCGCAGTTCAACGCATCATTCGTAACGCAGAGCCTCGATCGGATCCGTCTTCGATGCGCGCCGCGCAGGAACGTAGCATGCCAGGAGCGCCACGAGCATGAGCAAGCCCGCTACGGCGACGAACGTCCACGGGTCGAACGCGCTGACACCGTAAAGCAAACTGCGCATGGCGCGAGTCAGCACGAAGGATGCAATCAAGCCTGCCACAACACCAAAGGCCGCAAGTTTCAGGCCGTGACTCACTACCATGCTCAGCACGTTACTCTCTTGTGCGCCAAGAGCCATGCGGATCCCGATTTCGTGGGTCCGCTGCGTGACCGAGTACGACATCACGCCGAAAATTCCGATCGCGGCCAGAAGCATCGCGAGCCCCGCAAAAAGAGCGACAAGCATCCACGTGAATTTCGCGGTCGAAAGAGCGTGCCCGGTCACTTCATCCATCGGTTGGACGTCGGTGACAGGCAGGTCCTTATCGAGTTCCGAAACCCCCCGGCGGACCGCAGACGCAAGTGAAGCGAGATTGGAATTGGAGCGGATGACCGCGACGCGCACATCGTTGTCTGTGAATTGCCAATCGGGCCAGTAGAAAGCCGGCTTGGCGGCTCCCGCGTCCGGCGTGTCCTTCACGTCACCCACAACGCCGACAATCTGCACTCCTTTGAAACCCCAGAGATCGAGACGCTTGCCAAGGCCATCCTCGTCCGGGAAAAAGCGCTTCGAAAACGCGGAGTTCACTACGACTACCCTGGGAGACTTCTGGTCATCCGCAAGATTGAAGAGGCGTCCGCTCAGGAGCGGAATCCCGGCCGCTTCGAAATAACCGGGAGAAGCATAGTGATAGCGGGCTTCCGCCGGATGATTGGGATCCGACGGGCGGCCTTCAATGTCGATATCCGTGTTGTCGTCGTAGCCTGTCCACGGTATGTCTGAGCCGAAGCCAACCGATTGAACGCCCGGAAGGGCTTGCAGACGCGCTGCGAGATTCTTGTAGAAAGCCCAGTACATCGCGTCCTTTGGATACCGTTTGCCGGGCAGATCCGTCTGGAACGTCAGAACATGCTCGGGATTGAAACCCATTTGGACGTGTTCAAGGTTGACGAACGTCCGCATCAACAGCCCTGCGCCCACGAGCAGCATAAGCGCTAACGCCATTTCCGTCGCAACGAGCCAATTGCGAAGCCGTCCGCGGCCTCCGCCGGAGGTTGCGCCACGATCGCCGTCTTTCAGCGATTGATTCACATCGGTGTTCATGATGGAAAGCGCAGGCGCAAGGCCGAAGAGGAACGATGTGAGAACTGTAGCGAACACGGCAAACAGGAGGACGCTTGCGTCGACGTGGACGGCCTGCAGGCGAGGCAGCTTGTCGGGACTGAGCGCAACGAGAGCGTCGACGCCCCAGATCGCGAGTACCACTCCAAGGAGGCAGCCGAAAGACGCCAGCAAGAAACTCTCCGTTAGCAGTTGCCGGACGATGCGCCAGCCGCCAGCCCCGAGAACGGAGCGCATGGCAATCTCGCGGCTTCTGCCGGTCGCGCGAGACAGCGCAAGATTGGCCACGTTCACGCAAGCAATGAGCAGCAGGAACCCGACGGCGCCCATCAAAACGGAAAGCATCAGGCGCGCCCGCCCGACGATCTCCTCTTTCAACGGAACGATCAGTATCTGGTGAGCGTTCTGCGGATAGAGCTTCGCCATTTGGGCCGAATCGGCATTCAACGCGGCGGAAGCCTCCGCCGGTGTAACGCCGGACGCGAGTCGCGCGACCATGTTCAGATAATGGCAGCCGCGATCGCATCCCTGGGCATCGTGAGGCAGCAAGGGCAAAGGCCACCACAAGTCGACGGTTTCACCGTGCGCGGGGCTACGATAATCGCCGCCGACGTGCTGTATGCCCGCAGGCATGACGCCGATCACAGTGAATGACTGGCCCGAAAGCACGAGCGCCTTGCCGACGATGGCGGGATCGGAATCGAAGCGCGTTCGCCACAGGCGCTCGCCGAGAATCACTACGTGGTCGCTTTTCTTGTACTCGTCCTGGCTATCGAAGTCGCGTCCCAGAATCGGGTGGTAGCCGAGAACCCGGAAATACTCGTGCGTGACGGCCAGGCCGGAGAGATGTTCGGGGCGCTCGTTGGTGGTCAGATCCAGGTCGCGCTCGGCGTAGAGAGCGGAGCTCGCGAAAACCTTGGTCTGGTCCCGGTAGTCGTAGAAGTCGGCGATCGCCATCGGAAAATGTGGTTGCGTCGGCGTGATCGTAAAAACGCGCACGAGCCGGCCCGGCTCGGGATAGGGCAGCGGACGCAGCAACACGCCGTTGACGAGGCTGAAAATGGCGGTGTTGGCGCCGATGCCGAGCGCGAGCGTCAGGATCGCCACGGCGCTGAAGCCGAGGTCTTTGCGGAGAACGCGCACCGCGTAACGCATATCTCGCAGGAATCCGCTCACGTTTCCCTCGTAGCCCGCGACAACGCTTTATTCATAGCGCAGAGCCTCGATCGGGTCCGTCTTCGATGCGCGCCGCGCAGGGATATAACCGGCGACCGCCGCGACGACGAACATCAGCAGCGTGGCACCCGCCAGCGCCAGTGGATCAGCGGGCGTGAGCCCATAGAGCAGGCTCTTGATCAGCTTCCACACGGCGAATACAGCGGGTAGTCCGATGAGCACGCCGATCAATGCCAGAAGCATCGACTCGCGCAGGATCAGCCCAAGCACATTCCCGCGCTGCGCGCCGAGGGCCATGCGAATGCCGATCTCACTGGTGCGATTGGCAACCGCGTAGGCCATGATGCCGTAAATTCCGATGCACGCGAGGAGAACTGCGAGGACGCCGAAGAAACCGGAGAGCTTGGTCAACATGGTGTCCTGCGTCAGCGAATCGGCCACGAGTTCGTTCATCGTATCGATTTGAATCGGCGGCAGGTTCGGCGCCGTTTGCTTCACGGCGTCGCGCAAAGACGCCGCGATCGTCGAGGGATTGCCGCTGGCACGAACTTCGATTCTCGCGAACGAGACATCCGGCTCAACCGAATTGAAAAACGGCACATAGAAGCGCCGCGGTGTCTTCTCGCGGATGCTGTTGTATTTCGCATCCGCAGCAACGCCTACGACGACGAAATTGACGCGGTTCGTCGGAAATTCGTCCCAGATACGCCGGCCGATCGGATTTGAATCGCCGAAATAGTATTTCGCCATCGTTTGATTGATCACGCCCACGCGCTGGCCGTTGCCGCTGTCCTGGAGACCGATCTCGCGTCCGAGTAAAATCGGGATGCCGATCGTAGAGAAGTAATTCGGGCCCACCTGATCGAACCGCGACTCCATATCCTGGCCCGACTTGGGAGTGAACCCCTCGATGGAAATGGGATCGTCCGATTCGGAGTGGCTGAACAAGCCGTTCTGGGAGAAGGTGACGCCGCGCACTCCGGGCACCGCGGCGATGCGCTCGAGTAGATCCTTGTAAAGTTGGGTGATGGGCGCTCCGAGCGTATAGCCATTCTCGAGTGGCGCGACGCTGAACAGCAGGAGGTGATCCCGGTCGTAGCCAAGTTGCACGTCGGAAAGCTTTTGGAAGCTGCGGACGAAGAGCCCGGCGATCACCAGGAGCAGCAGCGAAAGCGCGACTTGTGCGATAACCAGGATTTTCCCCATCGAGAAGAGGCCCGCGCCCGCACCTCCGATGACGCCGCGCGAGTTCGATTTCATGATCGAATTGATGTCCACACGCGACGCACGAAAAGCCGGCGCGAAGCCGAAAAGGACTCCCGTGAACAGCGAGACTCCGAGCGTGAAGCCCAGAATCCGTGCATCGGGGTGAAGATCGAGCGGTACGGTTCGGCCTCTCTGCGAAACGAGCCCAAGGAGCACCGCATCGGCCCACTGTGCCAGGAGAAGACCGATCACACCGCCGGCGGCGGCGAGCAGAATGCTTTCCGTGACCATCTGGCGAAACAGCCGCGCGCGCCCGGCACCAAGCGAAATACGGACCGCGATCTCTTTTTCTCGCGACGCAGCGCGGGCCAGAAGAAGGTTCGCCACGTTCGCGCACGCGATCAGCAGAACCAATCCCACGACCGCCATCAATATGATCAGCGGCTGCGCAAATCTTCCGCGCAACGTCGATGAGCCATGGCTGCCTTCGACGACAGCAAGGTGCTGGTTCAGAAAGTCGCGACGATCCTTGTCCGACATCTGCGATCCGATTTGCGACTGCAGGTAAGACTGGAAGGTGACGTTGGCGCTCGCCTTCGCCTGCTCGACGGTGACGCTCGGTTTCAGCCGGCCGATCACCGCGAGCCACATCGTCTTCTCGATCGGATTCTTCTCCGTCGACAGAAAGTCCCGGCCCGGCAAAACCTCCGCCTGCATCGTCAGGGGAACCCAGACATCCGGTGCAAAGCCGACTGTTTCGCCGAAGAAGCTCTGCGGCATTACGCCGATGATGTCGTACGAAGTATCGCGAATGCGAATCTTGCGCCCGAGAACGGAGGAATCGCCGCCAAAACGGCCTTGCCAAAAACTGTAGCTGATCACGGCGACGGGATTCGCGTCGCGCGTCTTATCGACCTCCGTGCCGAACGCGTGGCCCAGCACCGGATCGACGCCGAGGACCGAGAAGTACGAGCCGCTGACCAGATTCACAAACGCGGGGCTTCCCTCGCCGTTCTGGCTTGCCCCTTCGAGGCTCACCGGAAGACGGGGAACGCTGCTGTCGGCGGCCAACAAGCCGGAGAAGACTTGATTGCGCGCGCTGAGATCCTGGAACTCGGCGTACGTCAGCAGGGAGCGGTCGCCGTCATTGCTTCCGATACTCATGCCGTGAGAGTCGGGGTCCGAAAGGAAAACGAGCTGCTCGGGGGCCTTTACGGGCAGCGAACTGAGCAACACTGAGTTGATTACCGTGAAGATCGCGGTGTTGGCACCGATGCCGAGCGCGAGCGTCAGTATCGCTACCGCTGCAAATCCGGGACGCTTGACGAACGTCCGGACTCCATAGCGAAGGTCCTGAAGTAAGGTCCCCATCCGATACCTCCCGGTTCACACCCTCGGCCCCCGAATTCCTCACGACGAGCCACACCCAGCGAGCCGAGTCCTGCCGGGCACGCCGAACGTGTGGATACACCTCCACCACGGTTCTGCTCAAGGTCAGGCAAGTTCTCTTCCGGTCCATCGCACATTCAAGCATAAGAAAACATTGCGTTTAGACGCTCATTTGACCTTCCTCATGCGATCGAACTGGCCGCTTGTGGGATGCAGTGTCGCTCAATCGGACGGTCAAGCAATGTGGCAAAAAGAGGGAGAGCTATCTCGCACTAGGGCTTTGCGCGAAGGGACGGTTGCCTTATGATTCCGCCTCGCCTGCAGGCGGCGAAAACCAGGTTTCGGGCTTCAGGTTACCGGCTCGATCCACTTTTGAGACCAAATGACCGCGATTGATTTGTCGGCAGACATAGGTCTGGTAGCCGTCGGGCTGGTGACCCTGAATCTGGCAATCGGGTTCCTGATCGCCGCCCGGTACAGCCCGTGGCGCTATTGGCCGCACCGCCGGTTCAACATTTTCCGGATCCACAACTGGTCAGGCTACGCGGTGCTGGGCGTCTCGGCGCTGCATCCGATCGTGCTCCTCTTTTCCTCAACCGCGCGCTTTCGTATCCTCGACGTGATCTATCCGGTCCACTCACCGAGCCAGCCGCTCGACAACACGATTGGCGCAATCGCGCTGTACTGCGTCGTCGTTGTGGTGATCACGTCGTACTTCCGTTTGCGCCTCGGCCGGCGTCTGTGGAAAGCGTTCCACTTTGTAATCTACGCCGCGGCGGTCGCGCTCTTCTGGCATAGCATCTTCACGGATCCGAACCTGAAGAACACGCCTCTCGATCCGTTCGACGGCGAAAAGGTGTACATCGAGATCTGCTGCCTGCTGATCGTCGCTTTCGGGTTTCTCCGTTGGAGGTACGGCACGCGCAAGGCCCGCGCTCGTGCAAGAATGGCTTCCATGCGAAATGCGCCGTCGGTATAATCCGCGTCATTCCCCATCCTTCAAGATAGGAAAAACACGATGCGAACGCTGCGAGTCTCAGCTCTTGTGTTTGGAATTGCTCTTGCATGGAGCTATGCGATGATTCAACAGAAACCTGTGCGTGCTGACGAGGAAGAGGACCGCGCCGCGATTGCCCACACGGTTGAGCGGTTCATCGATGCGTGGAACAAGCACGATGCGCACGCCTTCGCCATGACGTTCACGGAGGAAAGCGATTTCACGAACGTTCGCGGAACTCACGCGCACGGGCGAAACAATGTGGATTCGTTCCACGCTGCCGTCTTCGCCACGATTTTCAAGAATAGCCATCAAACTGCGCAGGTCCGCAGCATTCGATTTCTCACCCCGAATCTCGCGGCCGTCGACGTCGACTGGCAAATGACCGGCACCACAAGCGAGGACGGCAGCCCTCGGCCCGAGCGAAAAGGGCTTCTCAATTGGGTGATGGCCAAGCAGGGTGACGGCTCATGGCTCATCGAGGTCATGCACAACACCGAACTGACGAACGCTCCGCCGCCCTCGAAGTGACAAGACCAGCGCGGACGAGCCGCCTCCACGCGCTATGAGCCCCCGATGATCTTGCGGATGAAATTCGCTTCGTCCTGACGATAGGGCTTCCCATCGGCGTGAAAGATGTCGTGGAACCACTCGGCAGGCTGGCGATCGACGTACGGATGTTGCCAGGAATCCCACGGGAAGTAGGTCTGCGTCTTGCCCGCGACGAATCCCCAATTGATGGCGGCGACGCGATACTTCTTCGCGATCGGAAGAATCGCCTCGAACGTGCTGCCTCTCGGGCGAGCCATGTACTCCGTGCAAAGGATTGGACGGCCGAAGTGCTGCAACGAAAGAATACGCGACTCGAAAACCTCCGGCTTCTCGTAGCTGTGGAACGACAGCACGTCGGATTCCCCAAGCTGAATCTTCTCCATCGGACTGAGCTTATCCGCCGAACCCCAATTCCCGTTCCAGACTCCGCTCGTCAGGGGCTGCGAAGCGCCCGCCTCGCGCGCCCACTCGAACACTTTCGGCAGCAGCGCTAGGACCAGATCGACCTTGTTCTTCGGCTCCAGGTTTGCATAGCTTCCATCGTTCGCGTTGTCCGGCTCGTTCCAGAGGTCCCATCCGAGCACGCGCGGATCGTGGCCGAACGCTCCCACGATGCCTTTCACGTAGGCCTCAAGCCGCGGGTATTGTGCCGGATCCTCCAGCACTTTCGCTCCGGGACTCTGCACCCAGCCTGAATTGTGGACGCCCGGGCGCGGGTCGTGTTGTTTGCCGAGACGCGGATTCGAATCCCAGCACGAATCGAACAGCACAAACAGCGGGCGAATGTGATGTTTCGCCGCAATCGACAAAAACGTATCGACTCGCTTCTTGAACCCGTCCGAACCCTGCTCCCACAGCAAATCATGGAGAAAGACCCGCATCGTCGTGAACCCGAGCGATTGCGCCCAGCCGAGTTCCTGATCGATGCGCTGAGGATCAAACGTGTCCGGCTGCCACATCTCGAGCTGGTTGATCGCATACGAGGGAATGTAATTGCTTCCGACCAGCCACGGCTGCTTCGCATACCATGCGTTCGCCTTTTGCTCAGTCCAGCGCGTGTGGCGCTGGCTCATTTGCGCCGCAGCCGGATTCGCGGCTAGCGCGAGCGCTAACGCCGGTGCAATCCACAGCGCCAGGATCACTCTTCGCAGCATTCGGTGCTTCATGGTTTTTCCCTCGCTTCATACGCCGGCTGGCTGCCACTCAAATTGAAATTCGGAGCAAACTTATACGCAATTCGCGCGAGGATTCAATGCTCAATTCGAAGGGAATGGCTGGCCTGCGAGCCGTAGCCCGCAGACTAGGCCCTAGTTGACGATTTTAGAACTCTTCCGCTGGGTCAGATCGGCGCAGGAATTCCGCGTACAGGAGAGCTCTCGGTGCTCTGATTCTGCGTTTGTCTACCGAGCTTTGTAGAAGTGTACTTTAGCCGATGCGCCTGTAAACCGCGGATAGCATGGATGGGCTTCGACCGGCTGCGAGAGCCATGAACCATTCTTAGCGAACATGATTTTTCGGAAGCAAAAGCGTTCAGCATTGCTGCTTTGGAGATCTAGAGTTTGCACAAAGCTATCTCCACCAGCGAACGAATAAACGCGAGAAGGCACGTTCAGCCACTGGGTGAATCCGCCCCGGGTTAGGGAGAATACGCCTAGGTTAGTACCTGTGACTCCAGCACCGCCCCAACCTGACTCTATCAGCAGGTCTTGGGAAGGCTGTCTGCCCAAGGTAGTCAGCTCGATGCGCTGGATCGACGTGTGATGGGTTGTATCCAAGTCGAAACCGGTCGATTCACGCCATTTTCCGCCTGTATTTGTTATGTGCGCAAGGCGGGCAATCGAGAGACATGACATCGGCGGATTCGCCCCGCGAAACTTGTACTGCAAGACGGCCAGCAGGGAGGCTGAATCAGCAGCCCCCGGCCAGCGAAATATCTCGAAGCGAACTTCTCGAGATTTCGAGAACAAAGTATCGTTGGTAACATCCGACGCGGCGCACTGCTCGGCAGGTCCTGACGGGGGAGCAACGACGTCGTATACGTTCTCAGTTGCGAGGGCATCCGGAAACAGGAACTCGCGAGAATGCTCTGGCGGACTCCACGAATTATCGATCGAGCCGGTCGCGAGAGAGATTGTGCTTCCGGGGAACACGGCGCGGAGAGCATCCATCCGCAGCGATTCGTCCGCAATTGGTCTAGTAGCGCTTAATGCAGCGCTCGCCCCAACCAACGAGTAGACGAATGCCGTTAGCACGATCCTCTGGAGCATAGCCAGATTTTACCGGCAAACAGCGCGTGGATGCGCCTAAAATTGAAAGATGCCTTGTTGTCCCGGTCCTGGCACGCCCTTCGTCCCCCTCCTGTGGTTCAGTGCGGCAGAACACTGAAACACGGGCAGTGTTCTGGTCGAGAGATACCGTTCGGGTTCTGCGACGGGCCGCCAGGGGTGAACACAGGAACATACGCAGTGTTCACCCGTAAATATAGGCGTTCCGTTCACCTAGCCCCAGCCGCAAGGGCCTGTCGAAGAACACGCTGCAGAAATCAGCTCTGCAAAAAGACCGCGGACGAAAACATCGATTTGGGCGGGAGCGACTCGCTAATCTCAGAGACGCTTCTTCGCGAAAGCTCTGCCGGATGGCGACTTGAGATACTTCTCGAAAGCGAAGGCCTGTTGCTCGTCGCTGAAGGCGAGGTAGGTTTTGATTGTCCAAGGCAGGTATTTCGCCGTGTGTGACACGTCGCCTGCGTTATGCTTCTTCAGGCGTGCTCGCAAGTCACGCGTCGCTCCGACGTAGAAATGTTCCGCGTTGCTCATACTTCGGAGGATATAAACGTAAGTCATGGGAGCCTTCGGGGAACCACGGCCTGCCGAGCCGTAGCTCGCGGACTGGGCCCGCCTCCGCCCTTTGGGCTTCGGCGCTGCAGCCTTTGCCTTTCTAGTGGTTTACGACGCGCTAGACCGGATCCCTCGCAGCTGGCCCGCCGAGCCGTAGCCCGCAGAGCGGGCGAAGGCTGGTGGGCCTGGACTGACTTGAACAGTCGACCTCGCCCTTATCAGGGGCGCGCTCTAGCCACCTGAGCTACAGGCCCAACTTTGCTGGCAGGCAATGCCTCGGACCCCGTTGGTAGTCTTCCCAAAACCGGTTCGGAGCCCGTTTCGCGTCCGGCCGATCCAGAATCACCAAAACATCGGCGCAATCCAGACGCTTGACACCCGCCATTTTATCATCGGCACACGGATGAGCATAGCGGTAGTGACGCCCGTCCGACCTCGATGGTTCCTGCGCGGCACTGCTTTACAGTCGCACAATCGCGGCATTTCCAGGAAAATCTAGCGGGGCTGCCCGTGAACCTCCCACCCAGCCGCAGGCAGCTAATGAAGTTTCCTATTGACGCAGCTTGCCCATTGCTTTATAGCTCGCCCACTACGGTTAGGGTGTGGGTGGGTGAAGTTCCAATGCGACTACCTTTCGACGGCTATGCAATAGTCGGAGGAGAACCTTGCCCGCCTCTCGGTTCCGATGCTGGGACTGATTCGGCCCCATGCCAGGCATGCGGCATAGAGAATGGAGGCGAAGGTCATGAAGCGAGGAATCGTATTTTTTAGAGTTGTTTCCGTGCTCTTCGTTGCCCTGCTGATGTGCGTTGTCGCTGGGGCACAACAAAACACGGGTTCGATTTCCGGTACAGTCAAAGATCCGAGCGGCGCCGTTTTTCCGGGTGCCAAAGTCACACTGATCGATTCTGAAAGAGGTGTTACCGTCCGCACCGCCACTACGGGGGACGCCGGCGAGTTTTCTTTCCCCAACCTTCCCGTAAGTCACTACTCAATTACGGTCGAAGCATCGGGCTTCCGGAAGTTTGTAGAGACGGGGATCGTACTCAACGTCAACGATAAGCTCACGCTCTTTCCGCAGTTGGAGCTGGGTGCGACGACAGAGCAAGTCACCGTTCAAGCGACTGCCGAGCAGGTGAATTTGGACGATGCCGTCGCGTCGGGCGTCGTCACTGGAACTCAGGTTCGCGAACTCTCCCTAAATAATCGCGTTTGGGAGCAGATCCTGACCCTCGTTCCCGGCGTCAGCGACAGCAACAGCACCGACCAATACTACGTCGGCGCCACGAATCCCTTCGGAGGTTCCGCGACAAATACCGTCGGCTTTCAGATCAATGGCGGCCGCCGCGAGGAAACCAACTTCCTGGTCGACGGCATGGACAACATGGATCGCGGCTCGAACCTCACTCTGCTCTCGTTCCCGAGCGTGGACGCGATTTCTGAGTTTCGAGTCGTGCGCGGTGTTTACGACCCTGATCTCGGCCGCTCGGGCGGCGCGCAAGTCAACGTCGTCACCCGCTCCGGAACCAATTCCCTTCACGGCGGCGGTTACGAGTTCTTCCGCAACGACTATCTGAATGCGAACAATTACTTCAATAATCGAGCCGGCGTGGTCCGCCCCAAGCTCCGATACAACGACTTCGGCGGCACCCTGGGCGGACCCGTCTACATTCCTCATCTCTACGAGCAGCGCGACAAGACGTTCTTCTTCGTCTCGGAAGAAGCTCGCCGCGTTGTTACGTATACCAATGCGACCGCCGTGATTCCAACGCCCGGCATGATGACCGGACAGCAGTTCCTCCACCCTGTCTGTACCGACTGGGCCAACAATAACGGCACCGTCGGCGCATGCAATGCATACGGAACGGCGATTCCAAGCACGAGCATCAGCCCGGTCGCGACTGCCTACGTCAACGACATCTATTCCAAGTTCCCGGCGATCAATTCCGGCACATTCAATCTCGTCTCCACTCTGCGCAACGTCACCAACTTCCGCGAAGACGCGATCAAGATTGACCACGTGTTCGGCCCGAAGCTGACGGTCTACGGCAAGTACCTGAATGACAGCATTCCAACTGTGGAGGCCGGCGGCCTTTTTACCGGCTATCCCGTGGACAACATCGCCACTACCTCCACGAACTCGCCGGGCCACCAGTACAGCATCCACGCATCTGCGGCTCTCAGTCCTACTTTGTTGATTGACGGCGCCTATGGCTACTCCTATGGCGCCATCCTCAGCCACGTCATCGGGGCGGAGAACTTCACCAGCGCCACGGATGTCCAAACCGCCCTCGGCACCACCTTGCCGTTCGCGAACCTGCTGGGCCGCGTCCCTACCATCACTATGGCCAGCGGCACAGCCACCGGTGTTTCCGCGTTTGGGCCATATAACGACTACAACCGCAACCAGACTGTCTTCGGCAACGTCAGCAAGGTCATCGGCTCCCACACGCTGAAGTTCGGCGCGATCTACTACCACTACAACAAGCACGAAAACCAGTTGAGCGGCTCCAACAACGGCTCCTTCGCCTTCATCGGCACAAACGCTCCCACGGCTGCGACGGCCGGGGGCACCGTTTGTGGAAATGGCGCCGAACCGGCCTGTCCCAACACGTTCGAACAGTCTTGGGCCAACTTCTTGCTCGGCCAGGCCAGCACTTTCGCGCAGGCCTCTCTCGACGTAACGGCGAACATTTTCGATAACCAATTCGAGTACTACGGACAGGACACGTGGCGCATCAGGCCGAACTTGTCGATCACATATGGCTTGCGCCATTCGTTCTTCCGCCAGCCCACGGACGCCAGCGGTCCGGGCGGCACCAGCCGGTTGAGCAACTTCGATCCTGCCCTCTGGGACGCGAGCGAAGCACCCTGCGTCCTTCCTAATGGCAACCTCGACATAACGCTGGTGAACGGCGTCCCATCTAGCAGCGCTTGCAATGCAAATTACACGCCGCTGAACGGTTTCATCTTTGCGAACCCGCCAACGTACAACGGCTTCGTGGGCACTAAGTCGCCCTTCGGAAGCAAGGCCGGGAAAGAGTTCAACCGCGCCATCGCGCCTCGGCTCGGCATTGCCTGGGATCCGTTTGGCGATGGCCGCACATCCGTTCGGGCTGGCTACGGCATGTTTTTCGATAGCGGCACCGAATATGGAAACGCGGAACTCAACGTCGGCTTGAATCCGGGCTTCCTGACGAACCTGAACTTCAGCAATGTGTCGTTCGCCACTCCTACCGGTGCAACGACCACCGTAACGAGCACGGCCGCGGGCGTAATCAACGATCGCGTTCCCATCAATTACAAGTCGCCGTATACGCAGCAGTGGAGCCTGGATGTTCAGCGGCAGTTGCAGCAGACCTGGATGGTCGATCTCGGCTACTACGGCAGCAACGGCATCCACCTGCCGGGCTACATTGACACCAATGCGCCGCTCCCTGGGGCTTGGCAACAGTGCGCGGCTCCCAACACATGCACGAGTGGTCCCAACGCCATTCAGATCACCGGCGCAGCAAGCGGTACCGGAGCGGGCGGTGCAGCTTGCAACGGCCTCCCGTGCGTCACCTCGAGCAATACGACTCTCCTCAACATCCTGCGGCCGTACGTCGGCTACGCAGGAGCCGACGATTTCGAGGATATCTACACCTCGAACTACAACTCCCTGCAGGCTCAGGTTCAGAAGCGCTTCTCGGGCAACAGCCTCGTCATCGTCTCCTACACCTGGTCGCACGGCTTGACGACCGATCAGGCCGACCGGAGCCCCGGTCCGGTAATCCCGCAGAGTTACACGGACATACTTCCCAACAACTACGGTCCCAACATCGCTGATCGCCGGCATGTGTTGACCGGCAGTTTCGTGTGGGATCTGCCGTGGATGAGCTCGCAGCGCGGGTTCGTCGGTCACCTGCTCGGCGGGTGGGAGGTGAGCGGCGTCCAAACCTTCCAGACCGGCCTGCCGGTCACAACCTCTCTCTCTGGAGCCAACATTGTTGATCCTGCGGGGCTCGGCTGTCTGGGCAGCACGCCCTGCTCGCTCCGCCCCGACCAGCTCAGCAACCCCGATTCGTCCGCCCCTCACACGTACGCCGAGTGGTATAACACAGCAGCCTTCGCTTGCTACGGTTCCGCCGTGGCTTGCGTCCCGTATACCGGTCAGACCAACATCGGCACCACGCGGCCGGGCGACGCTCGGGGTCCCGGATTCTGGCGCACCGACCTGGGTCTCTTCAAGAACCTGAAGTTCGGCGAGCGCTTTTCGGGTCAGCTCCGGCTGGAGACATTCAACACGTTCAATCATACGAACCCGATCCAGCCGGGCACCGGCGGCTCGTCGAACAGCATGACCAGCTCCGTCTTCAACCAGGTCCTTCTGGCGCGCGATCCACGTCTCCTCCAGTTGGGCATGAAACTGAACTTCTAACCGCGAAAACAGGCGATTGTGCGGGTCCGCTTCGGCGGGCCCGCCGTCGTTCCCCAAGCCAACCGAACTCCCGCGCCACCGCTCAGATCTCCCGTTCATGAGGTTGGCCAGGACGACTCTTTTCGTGGTGCTAGGCCGGCCATTTTGACGGTACACTTCCCCCGCGTTTGACCTGTCGCGGAGGCCCCTTGCTGCTCGATATCGTCCAGGTCGGAGATCCCGTGTTGCGGCAGCGGGCGCGTCCCCTGTCGGCGGAAGAGATACGCAGCGACGGGATTCGCAAGCTGATCGCGGACATGCGCGAGACCATGCGCAACGCCCCCGGCGTCGGCCTCGCCGCGCCGCAGGTGGGCCTTTCGTTACAGCTTGCCATGATCGAGGACCGCGAGGAGTGGTTGGAGGACGTTCCCGCGGAGAAACTGGCGGAGCGCGAGAGAGGCGTCGTCCCTTTTCACGTCATCATCAATCCGAAAATCGCCGCGTCCTCCCAGGAGTGTGTCGATTTCTTCGAGGGCTGCCTGAGCTTGGCGGGGTTTTCGGCGGTTGTGCCGCGGGCAAGACACGTGCGCGTGGAATGTCTCGACGACCGCGGCAAGCCGAACGTAATCGACGCGTCGGGATGGTACGCGCGAATCCTTCAGCACGAGATCGATCACTTGTTCGGCAACATGTATATCGACCGCATGCGCAGCCGGACATTCACTTCGATCGACAACTTCAACCGCTTCTGGCAGAACACGTCCATCGGCGAAGCGTGCGAGAAATTAGACTCGACTCGCCGCGCCGCAACCGAGTAGATTCTTGCCGGAGTTTGGCCCGCTTGGTCATGAACCTGGCTCACTCTGGGGAATTATGCGAAAAACTGCCGTGCGCTTCAGCGTGCTGTTCCTGCTCTGCTTCGTGTTTCCATCTGCCTTTGGACAAACGGAATTGAAGCCTGCCGCCGGCCTGATCATCGACAACGCGAAGGTGTGGACCGTCGACAAATCGCTGCCAGCGGCCCAGGCCGTCGCGGTGCTCGGCGATCGCATCGTGGCCGTCGGCCCGAGTGCCGACGTCGACGCGTGGCGAGGTCCCCGCACGCGCGTGATCGATGCCGGTGGCAAGCTGCTCCTGCCCGGGTTCAACGACTCGCATGTGCACTTCATCAGCGGCGGAGCGCAGCTCGATAGCGTTCAGTTGAACGACGCCACCAGCGTCGAGGAATTTGCGCGCCGGATCGGGGAGCGTGCAAAGGTCACGCCAAGAGGTGAATGGATTCTCGGCGGCGATTGGGACGACACGAAGTGGACTCCCGCGCAGCTTCCCACGAAAGAGATCATCGACCGCGTCGCGCCGGACACGCCCGTCTGGGTGAGCCGCTACGACGGGCACATGGGAGTCGCCAATTCCCTCGCGCTCCGGCTTGCGGGCATAACGGCGAAAACTCCGGAAGTTCCCGGTGGAACGATTGTGCGCGACGCGCAGGGCAATCCCACCGGAGCCCTGAAAGACGCGGCAATGAGCTACATCTACAAGGTCGTTCCAGACCTTTCGCACGCACAGCGCTTGCGCGCCGCACATCGGGCGCTGCTGCACGCCGCCGCCGTCGGCGTGACCAGCGTGCAGAACATGAGCGCGGCCTTTGAGGACATCGCCGTTTATGCCGAATTGCTCGACCGCGGCGAACTGACTGCGCGCATCTATGCCGCACCCTCGATCGCGCGCGTCGGCGATCTGGCGAAAATCGGCATTCGGCATGCCTTCGGCGGTCCCTGGCTGCGCATCGGTGCGGTGAAGGCATTCGCGGATGGTTCGCTCGGCTCCCGCACCGCTTACTTCTTCGAGCCTTTCAGCGACCAGCCCGGCAACTACGGCCTCCTCTCCGACGAAATGCACCCGGTTTCGCTGATGCGCGACCGGATGATGAAAGCGGACGCGGCCGGACTTCAGATCTGCACGCACGCCATCGGGGATCGGGGGATCTCCATGATTCTCGACCTGTATTCCGAGGTCGTGGCGGCGCATGGTGATGCGGACCGCCGGTTCCGCATCGAGCACGCCCAGCACATGGCCGCAAAGGATTTTGACCGCTTCGCCCAGCTTCACGTGATTGCGTCGATGCAGCCCTACCATGCGATTGACGATGGCCGCTGGGCCGAAGCACGCATCGGCCGCGATCGCGCCAGCCGCACCTACGCCTTTCGCACCTTCCTCGATCATGGCGTGCGCCTCGCGTTCGGCACCGATTGGGACGTGGCTCCGCTCAATCCGATGCTCGGCGTCTATGCCGCCGTCACGCGCGCGACTCTCGACGGCAAGAACCCCAACGGCTGGTTCCCCGAGCAGAAGCTCACGGTCGCCGAAGCCGTCGAAGCCTACACGATGGGTTCCGCGTATGCCGAGTTTCAGGAGAATGAAAAAGGCTCGATTACCGTGGGCAAGCTGGCGGACATGGTGCTGCTCAGTGACGATATTTTCACGATCGAACCCGCAAAGATTCGCGATGTCACGGTCTTGAAGACGTTCGTCGGCGGAAAACAGGTGTGGGACGCGAGCCATCCGATCGGCGACGAACCTTCGAACCACTAGAGCTTGTTCAGGCCGTCCAGCGCCGCTACCTTATACGCCTCGGCAAGCGTCGGATAGTTGAATACCGTGTCGCGAAAATATTCGATCGTGCCGTCGTAGGCGAGCACTGCCTGGCCGATGTGGATGATTTCCGTCGCGCGCTGGCCGATTATGTGCACGCCGAGCAGCTTCAGATTGTTCCGGTCGAACAGGAGTTTCAGCATCCCGCTCTCGTCGCCCAGCATCATGCTCTTGGCCAGCTCCGCATACTTCGAAATTCCAACTTCGTACGGAACTTTTGCAGCCGTGAGCTTCTCCTCCGTCTGCCCGACCATTGAAATTTCCGGAATCGTGTAGATGCCGTAGGGAAATAGCTCCGGCATGTGCTCGGCGGGCGCGCCGAACATGTGGCAGCTTGCGAGGCGCCCCTGCTCCATCGACGTGCTCGCTAGCGCGGGAAACCCGATCACGTCGCCCGCTGCATAGATGTGTGGAAGCGTGGTTTGGAAATGGTTGTTGACCCTGATTCGCCCGCGGTCATCCGGCTGCAGCCCCGCTGCTTCGAGGCGCAGCATGTCGCCGTTCGCCTGCCGCCCGACGCAATAGAGCAGGCTGTGCGCCTGAACTTTCTTGCCGCTTTCGAGCTCCGCGAACACGCGGTCGCGCGCGGCGTCGAATCCCACGCGCGTCACCTTTTCGCCCAGCCGGAACGTCGCCCCCATCTGCCGCAGGTGGTACGCGAGCGCCTCCACGATCTCGCGGTCGACGAAATCCAGAATCACGGGGCGCTGGTCGATCAGCGTGATCTCAGAGCCCAGCGCCGCCATGAACGACGCGTACTCGAGCCCCACCACGCCCGCGCCCACGACGATCAGCTCCTTGGGCACGCCGTCCAGGCCTGAAAGGTTGTCGGTGTCGACCACGCGCTTGTCGTCGAACGGAATATCCGCGTTGCGCGCGGGTCGCGTGCCGCACGCGATGAGAATGTTCTCCGCGCGGAGCACGGTCTTCGCCGCGTCACCGTGCACTTCAATCGTGTGCGCGTCGGCGAATTGCGCCGTGCCTTGAAAGATCGCCACTCCGTTGCGCTTCAGTTGCGAGCGGATCACTTCCGTTTCGCGCGCGATGATCGTATTCACGCGCGACGCGAGATCCTGCACCGAAATGTCGCCGTTTCCCCGGCAGAACGTCTTCACCGCGGATCCGGTCAGCTGAAAAATCGCCTCGCGGACGGTCTTGCTCGGGATCGTGCCGGTGTGGACGCACACGCCGCCCATCATTAGAGTGCGGTCGATCACCGCCACGCGCTTGCGCAACTTCGCCGCGCAAATCGCGCCCTTTTGGCCCGCCGGACCGCTGCCAATCACCGCCAGATCGAATTGTTGTTCCGTCATTTTTGTCGAACCGCGCCGATGTGCACGCCGCAAGCGTGCGCCGAAAATGCGCCAAACTGTGACAAACGTATCTTACAGCAATGTGAATGCGGACATTTCTGTTGAATGCGCGCCGGCGTCGTGCCGCAGCCGCGCTCAGGCCAGTGTGATCAGGTCGATCTCGACGCGCACATCGCGCGGAAGCCGCGAAACCTCCACCGTCGCGCGCACGGGCGGCTGGTGCGTGAAGTACCGCGCGTAGACCTCGTTCATCGCCGCGAAGTCATTCATATCCTTCAGGAAGACTGTCGCCTTCACCGCTTTGTCGAGCGACGACCCCGCCGCTTCCGCAATCGCCTTCAGATTCTCCAGCACGCGCGCGGTTTGCTTCGCGACGTCTCCGTCCACGAGCTGCCCCGTCGCCGGATCGAACGCGACCTGCCCCGAAATGAAAATGAATCCGTGCGCGCGGATTGCCTGCGAGTACGGACCGATCGCCTTCGGTCCCTTGTCCGTCGAGATGACGTCTTTCACGGTGCCTCCTAATTGGGTCAATTCAGGCGTGCGATATTAGCAGAGTCGGAGCCGATCGGATTCAAAGGAAGGTCACGAGCCCGAATAATGCCGCAGGATGTCCTTGTCGCTCGCGCCGTGGCGGCGGAACGCAAGAATCGCATTCGCCTCGGAGTCCGGCACTCCCCGGCGCACCAGCTCGAGCAGCGTCGCGCTGCGCACGCCCACGTTCTTCAGCCGCGCGAGCGACGCGCCCGCCAGCACGGGCTTCCCGTCCGCGCGCCGCCGCGCCACTTCGACGATCACCTCGTCCGACAAGCCCGCCAGGTGCATCGCCGCGAGCTCGCCGGCGTTGCGCCCGAAATCGTTCAGGCTGGCGAGAGTGAAAATCGTCTCGTCGCGCAACCCCGCCCGGCGCATGTCGGTCAGGTCGTCGGCGCGCAACGGCTGGCCCTTGCCGTGAAAAATCTGGACGGCCTGCACGCACTCCGCGTCGGAAAATCCCGCATTGTGCAGATTCAGAACTTCGGTTATTTCCGGAGTGGTAATCCTCAGGTTCTTCAGCTGCTGGACGCTCGCGTAGTCCATCCCCGCCCGGTCGAGCGTCTCCATGTCGACCTTCGGCTCGTGGTTGCACGCCGCCAGCGCG
>Ga0335079_10001074_pt1 | contig 31119 bp, 27 predicted proteins | sample Lox_Sample_33_FD_206719 | JGI IMG/M metagenome (GOLD analysis project Ga0335079, IMG submission 206719) | Soil microbial communities from Loxahatchee National Wildlife Refuge, Florida, United States - Lox_Sample_3.3 | ecosystem: Environmental > Terrestrial > Soil > Wetlands | place: USA...
TCTATGGTCACCGTGACCAGTGATTTTTTCATATGCTGCTGAAGCTTCATAGGCTATACAACTATGCTATCACGGCGAACGGGCAAAGTCAATTTTACTTTTAAAAATCAATCCCTTTTCTTGCCGTGATGCCACTCTCGTAAGGGTGTTTTAAGGAGCGCATCTCCGTTACCAGATCCGCGATTGCTATCAGGTCAGGGTGTGCGTCTCGGCCGGTCAGTACCACATGGAGCCTGGTCGGTTTGCTCCTGATCAGGTCAAGGACATCGCCGATCTCGACCAGCCCCAGGGAAACCGCAGTGTTGATCTCGTCAAGGATGATCAGATCCCATCCGCCGGAATGTATCCGCTGCCTGGCGGCCGCCAGTGCCTCCGCCGCAGCCATCTTGTGGTCGGCCAGGGGCAGCGTGCTCCCGCAGCAGTTGACAAAACCCTTTCCCAACGAGACAAACTCGAATTCGGGCGCCAGCCGCTCGGCTGCCCGTGATTCGCCGGTCGGCGACCCGGACTTGATAAATTGAACGAGCGATACGTACATCCTGTGGCCGCTGGCGCGGAGCGCCATGCCGAGTGCGGCGCTCGTCTTGCCCTTGCCGTCCCCGGTAAAAACGATGACCAGTCCCTTTTCATGGGTCATGTTCGCCTGCTCCCTGATAAACAACGACGGTGCTGCATACGATGCCTGGAAAATGCACGGTGCAGAAATGAATGTTGAATCATAACATTGTCGGTGCGAAAACACAAGCAGCGCGGTCCAGACTACGAGTGCCGGCCATCCCTGCGGAACCAGGCAACGCGTGCTTTACTTTTTGCTCACCCCCAGCGTATAATGCATCCCGATGAAGAATGAGAGATCGCTCCTGCTCTATCTTTTCCTGACCCTCTCAGCATTGCTGATCGGCGGCTCCATTGGCTATGTGATATTCTCGGCCTGGGACCTGCCTGAAGTCCAGACGCTCGAAGAATACCGGCCGAGCATTACCTCCCGGGTCTATTCGGGGAACAACAAACTACTCGCCGAGTTTTTCATCGAAAACCGGACGACCGTCAGCCTGGACAATATACCCGAGGCCCTGATCAAGGCGCTCATCGCCACTGAGGATGCCAGGTTTTACAGCCATCACGGCATTGATTTCCGGGGCATCGCCCGGGCATTCTACCGCAATGTGCGGGCGAAAAAAGTGCTGGAAGGCGGGAGCTCGCTTACCCAGCAACTTGCCAAGGTGCTCTTTCTTACCCCCGAGCGAAGCTATACCAGGAAACTCAAGGAAATGGCTCTCGCCCTCCGGATCGAACAACGTTACACGAAGCCCGAGATCCTGTCCTTTTATCTGAACCAGATATACTTCGGCAGCGGCGCCTACGGCGCCGAGGCCGCCGCGCGCATCTATTTCAACAAACAGGCCAGGGACCTGAACCTCGCCGAGTGCGCTCTCCTGGCAGGCCTTCCCCGCTCCCCCAAGCACTACTCGCCCTTCAAGTCGCCGCAGAGTGCTCGCGCACGGCGGGCCTACGTACTGAACCGCATGGCAGCCATGCAGATCATTACGCAAGAGCAGGCGGAAACCGCGAAACAGGCCCCCCTGCCCGTCCAGCCGGCCCTGCCGTCGAGCTCCGCCTCGTATTTCGTGGAATATGTGCGCCAGAAAGTGGAGGACCGCTTCGGATCGAGCATCCTCTATTCCGGGGGGCTGAACATCTTCACCACGATCAATGACGAGATGCAGGCCTATGCCGAACAGGCCGTCCGCGACGGACTTGATCGGATCGAGGCTCGGCGGCCGAAAAAAAATTCGCCACCCACGCCGCTCCAGGCGGCGGTCATCGTTCTCGAGCCGTCGTCCGGCCATATCCTGGCCATGGTGGGCGGCCGGGATTATTCCCAGAGCCAGTTCAACCGGGCGTGGCAGGCGCTTCGGCAGCCGGGATCGGCCTTCAAGCCGCTCATCTATGCCGCGGCACTGGACAGCGGCTTCAGTGCGGCGGACATCCTGAACGATACTCCACTCACAATAAGAGTGGACCGGAACAAGAACTGGTCCCCCGAAAATTTTACCCGCACGTACCAGGGGCCCGTCACGATCAGGAAGGCGCTGGCCCAGTCGCTGAACGTGCCCACCATACGGCTGCTCGAGAAGATCGGCGTGCAGCAGTCCATTCACTACGCGAGAGAATTCGGCATAAAAAGCCGGCTCAATCCCTATCTGTCTCTCGCGCTCGGAAGTTCGGATGTGACGCTCTTCGAGCTCGCATCGTCCTATGCCGTGTTCGCGAACCATGGAGTACGTCTCGGTCCTGTCTCCATTCAGACGATCGCCGACAGCAGCGGCAGGGTCATCTACGCGAATGACGCCATGCCGTTGCAGGTCATCAGGCCGGAAATCGCCTACCTGATCACGAATCTGCTGAAAGGCGTTATCGAGCGGGGTACGGGATGGAAGGCCGCGGAGATAAACAGGCCGGCGGCGGGCAAGACGGGGACGACCAACGACTACCGCGACGCCTGGTTCATCGGATACACCCCGGACCTGCTTGCGGGCGTATGGGTCGGATATGACGACCACAGGACAATAGGCCCGAAAGAAACGGGCGCGCGGGCGGCCCTGCCGATCTGGCTCGGCTTCATGAAGAGGGCTCTTACGGGCCGGGAGCCCGAGGAATTCCCGGTGCCGGATGGCATCGTATTCAGGGAGATCGACCCCCGGTCAGGTCTCCTGAACACGGCGAACTGCAATCCATCGCTGCGAGAGGCGTTTCTGGCCGGCACCGAACCAAAGCAGTATTGCGATGAAAAAGCCGTTGCCGGGGATGACCTTCCGGTCCAGGAACAGGATGAAGCCCCCCAGCGCTGACCACGCTGCAACCTATTGACAACACAGCCGCCGTTTGTTAATCTGAACCCGTGAAACAGCGGCAGCCCGAAGGTGAATACCAGCCCGGCAGGTCCCGAATGCTCGATTTTCTCGTACCCGCCCGATTGTTTTCCCGACTGAACATTGCCAAGAAAATGCTGCTCGGGTATATGACGCTCGTCCTTCTCACGGTCCTCGTTGTGGCCTATGCACTCGTGAACCTGCAGCGGATCAACAAGCTGAACACGAGTATCGTAAAGACCGATATTATCGTCCAGGAGGCGGCCGACAGGATGCTCGACGCACTCCTTGCTCAGGATACCTATGAGAAACGGTTCCTCATCCTGAAGAGCGATGATATGCGGCTGCTTTTTACAAAACGGGGGTACGAGTTCAGAGCCGGACTGGCGTCCCTGCGGACCCTCCCCGAATCCGGCATGCTTCCCGTTTCGGATATCGATAAGCTCCACGGGTATTACAGCGAGCTCTTTCAGGCTGAGGTCCGGTATATTCAGGCCAAAAAGCCCGGCAAGGCGCAGGACATATCCGACGGTCAGCTCAAGTTCGTTTTGGAGAGAATCATCAACACGATCAGGAGCATGTCTCTAGCGGCCAAGGAGGGGCAGGACCGCAAGATGAAGGCCATCAACCGGATCGGCGGCACGGCCTTCCTGACGACGGCCCTTTTGTGCATTTTCAGCATCGTGGTCGGTGCCGTCTTCGGCCTGGTCGTCACTCACCACATCTCTTCCTCGCTGCACAAGCTCAGGGAGGCGACCGTGCACATCGCGGAGGGGGACTTTGACTTCGATCCCAAGATCGAAACGCTGGACGAGATCGGCGGCCTTTCCCGGGCATTCCTTGCCATGGGCAAGCGGCTCAGGAAACTCGAGGAAATGTACCTGGACGCCAGTCCCCTGACCCGCCTGCCCGGCGGCATCGCGATCGAGAATGTACTGAAGAAAAGACTCGAATCGAGCAATCCCCTTGCCTTCTGCGTCCTGGACCTCGACAACTTCAAGGCGTTCAACGACCGGTACGGCTATGCCAACGGCAGTGAAGTGATCAAGGAGACGGCGCGCATCCTCGAAAGCGTGGTGAAGCTGAAAGGCTCGGCCGAGGACTTTATCGGGCACGTGGGCGGCGATGACTTCGTGATCATCACGACACCGGACTATATGCGCGAGATTTCAACGGAGATCATCGACCGGTTCGACCGCCGGATCCCCGAGTTCTATGATCCCGTTGACCGCGAACGCGGTCACATCCTCGGGAAGACCCGGCAGGGTGTTGAAATGCTGTTCCCCATCATGACCATCTCCATCGCGATCGTGACCAACGAGCGGCGGAAACTGACAAACCCTCTGGAGGCGTCGGAGATCGCCGCTGAGCTCAAGGACTACGCGAAAACTATTCCGAAAAGCGTGTTCGTGGTGGATAAGAGGAGGACCTCGTGATCAGACTGGTCGCCATTCTCCTGTCGGCCCTCTGGCTGGCTGGCTGCGCGGGAATCACTGCCCGCCAGGATGTCGAGTATGAGAACGCCGATCGCCTCATGAAGCAAAGGAAATACGGCGAGGCCGCATCCTCCTTTGCCAAGATAGCGAAAGATTCGGAAGGAACGGAGCGCGGCGCACGGGCGCTCTTCACGGAAGCCTCGAGCCGTGTGTTTTTCGACAACCCTCACAGGGATTACGCTCTGGCGCTTCAGGAGTTCGACGAGTTCCTGAAAAAATATCCGAAGAGTCCGCTGGCCCGTGATGCCCAGAACTGGCGGTCCATCCTGAAGCTGGTTCTGGAGTTGAAGAAGGAGAATGAACAGTTGACGAACAATATCGATGAACTGAAGAGACTCGATATCAGACACGAGGAGAGGAGAAGGAAGTAGCGATCGCGGAAGTTTTTATTTTTGCATTTGCCGCTGAGGTCCCGGCCTGTAGGCCAGGTTGCTTGTGGTCATGATCGAGCCGTTCTTGTCCACGTAGAAACGTCCGCCATAGGGGTCCGTTGGTATTTCTTTGACAAAGCCCCTTTCGACCAGGACCTTGAGGTCTCTGGGCGTCCTCCCCGTCATTTTTTTATACCGGTCCACAGCCTGCTCGAGTGCAAGAATTTTCTTGAGCGCCTCCAAGCGAATTTCGAAGCTTTGTCTGGTCTTCGGATCTCTCTCACTCTCCAAAATTCCAGCCAAAACGCTGACTGCCAGCGCTGTTTTACCCTCATTTTTGTAAAGCCGCGCAGCCAGCGAAGGCAGAAAGGGAGAAGCGCCAGGCCTTTTTGAAGCCATTAAGAAATAGTCAGCCCCTCCTTGATTGTCATTCAGGAAATAAAATTTATTGAAGCCAATATAAAAAGGAAACTGCCAATCCCAGTCTCTTGCGTCAGTGCCCTTTTGCAGAAGTCTGTTTGCCTGAATGTACAGCCGGCCGTTCCAGGTGAGGACTGCATTTCCAAAGTAGTAAGCGTCTTCAAAATAGGGGTCGAGGTCCGTGACAACCTGCAAATTGCTGTAAAGCCAGGACCAGTCAGCGCCAGTGAGCATTTCCCTGGATTGGACTTTGCCTCCATAATACTGGATGACACGGGTAAAAAGAAAGTCTGAGGCAACAGACCTGAATTCCAGCGCAAGGAATCTGCTCACAAAGGGAGGCAGCGTAAGCTCCTGCAGTTCCACTTGCCTTACATTCTTTCGCGCCTGTTCGAAATATGGGAAGAAGGCGATGAAAAGGGCAAGCAGGCAGATCAGGACAGTGTAAAGCTTCAGCTTCACGGGAACTCCTTGCGCGTCATGATGAGACAGGCCATGGTCACGAGAATCCCCGTGTAAAGGAGCCAATAAACTGGGGTCCAGAGAAAATACTCAGCAGGAATCGGCAAGCCGTGAGCGGCCTGGAGCTTCAGGTCAAAAGCGGAAAGATTCGGGAACACATAGTAAACGGTTTTGATAATGGCTGCGATGGGGGGCGAAATGTGAACCCCTTCCATTTTAGCGTCTAAGATCCCCTTGACCGTTTCGTTGGTCGAACCGATGATATAGGTCGCTACCGTCAAGATGAGCGATATGAACGACGTCGATGTTATGGAGGAAAAGAATATGATGACCGCTGAGATCAGCATCAGTTTCATGGCAATGAATACAATGGCCGTTATATACGTTGTCCAGACAAAGATCGTTTGAGGGTTATGGTAGATCAGCGACGATGCGTACACCGGCACGGACGAAACAATGCCGAGGAAAATAGTCGTTACCAGCACCAAAAGGCAAAGCCCTCCGAATTTTCCGAGGACATACTCGGCCCTTGAAATGGGACGGGATATGACCATGTAAATCGTTCTTTTATCAATATCCTTTGACAGCAGGTTCGTACCGATGAATATGATCATGAGGAGCCCGGAAAAGGAGATGGTGGCGAGGCTCAGGTCCGCGGCAACTTTTATAATGTCCCTCATGAACAGGTTTGTCAGAATAATCGATGCAGCAAACATCAGCAATGCCATGATGAATATGCCGAATATTGCCCGGTTTCTTATCCCCTCTTTCAATGTTATAGAGGCAAGGCTCAGGACGCCATTCATTCTCTTATTCCTCCGGATTTTGCAACTTCATCAAGAAAAACATCTTCCAACGTCAATCCCGGCTGGAGATCCTGCCTGACGGTGATGAGCCTCTTCAAACCACCGTTGATCAGAATGGCCGCACGGTCACACAGACGCTCGATATCGTGTAGAATATGAGAGCTAAAAAAAACCGTTTTTCCCTCCTTTTTCAAGGATGAGATCAGATCGAACACCTTTCTCCTTCCCATGGGGTCTAGGCCGCTCATGGGCTCGTCGAGGATCAATATCCGGGGACTATGAATGAGTGCCAAGGCCAGACCGGCCCGCTGAACCATTCCCTTGGAATAGGACCTGAGCGGTCGGTTCATGGCAGTCGTAAGATCGAGATCTTGCATTAATTTCTCGGTTCGATCCCGGATAACAGTATTCTGCAAGTTGCAGCTCTTACCGCCGAACCAAAGAAGCTCTCTGGCCGAGAGATGATCGTAGAAATAAGGATTTTCCGGGAGGTACCCGATCAATTCGTGAACACTTTTGTGAGCAGCGCTTTTCCCATCTATGGAGACGGTGCCTGATGTAGGCCAGATCAGGTTGAGCAGGATCTTTATCGTTGTGCTTTTCCCCGCCCCGTTCGGTCCAAGGAAGCCAAAGACCTCTCCTTCCTGTATATCCAGCGTAAGAGAATTCAAGGCTACGACCTTTTTCTTGCTGAATTCTTTTTTAAAGACCTTCGTTAATGAATCCATTTCGATAAGGGCCATTTTCTATCCTTCCAGCATTTTCAGCGTCTTTTCTAAAACCTCATCCACGGAGATTTGTTTCATGCACTCCGCGTCTACTTTGCACTTAGGCGTATAGCCGAATTTGGTACAAGGACTGCAGGGCAGATTCTTGTTGATAACGACATGACCCGGACCACGGGGCGCCCACTTTTTCTCGATCCCGGGCCCGAACAGCGACAGGGTCTTGATTCCCAGGCCGAAACCGATGTGCATGATACCGGAATCCCCGGTTATGAGCAGCGCGGATTCCTTCAGCACTGCGGCTGTTTCGACGAGGGACAGGCGGCCGCAGAGATCCAGTCCTCCCCGAAGCCCATTGATGATCTCTTTACCGGACCTACGGTCCGCTGCGCCTCCGACAACAATGACAGAGAACCCTCTGTCAACCAGCGCTTTCGCTGTCAGATGAAATCGATCGCTCCCCCACTGCCTTTCGCGGATGCTGCCACCGGGGAAGATTGCAATGATTCTTCTCTTAGAGATCGTTTTAAGAAGAGCCACAGCATTCCGCGTCAACTCTTCTGGAACGGTAAGAAACGGCTTATCCAGGTCAACCGAGACTTTGTCTGCAATCGGCTCTATGAGATGAAAGAAGCTGTCTATCTCGCAATCATCATGAGAGTATGGGACCGTATGAGTAAAGAGTTTTTTCCGTTCGTTCGTCGCATACCCAACCAGCATCGGCGCACGTGTCAATCGGGCAATGACGGCCGAGAGTCGGTGCCATTGTTCGGTATCGATTACGGCCTCATAGTTATTGCGTAGTACACGAACGAGTTCCTCCGGTTTGTCGTAATGATACATGGACAGAGGATATTTGCTGAGGGCAAATACGGCCGCATTCCGCTTCTCGGCCAGGATGTCGATCCGCGATCCAGGAAATCTCTCGAAAAGGGCATATATGACGGGAAGGAACAGGACAGCATCGCCGATGCCGCCCGGACGTACGACCAGGAGAGATGATGGTGTTGTCTGCGTCGTGATGTCAAGCCGGACGATCGACCGTACGACGGCGGACAGCACAGGCCCTGCGATCGCGTCAACACCCTTCAGAAACCGTATTCTCTTCATGCCAAATCTGTGCGGTGTAGTGTGTATCACGCTACCATCCCGTTTACGGTCCGTTCCCGTTCTCCAGCCAGGATCCGATCGACGGTCTCGACACCCTGCATAAAAGAATGATCCATATTCCCGACTTCGTATTTCCAGGCTCCAAAACGGCCCCGGGAGTAGACATCCCTGGACTCAAGATAGGGCTGGATCAGGGACAGGGCGCGGTCTCGATCGATCGTCGGGACCGGATAGGAGTGCGGGATGTCAATGACATAGCGTGATACGATCTTGCTGCGGTCCTTGTCGCGGATCAAACCTGCATTGACCAGTCCATCAACCGTCTCATCGACGAGCCGCTGCTTTTCGACGGCTCTATGGGATGAGTAGGATGTTTCACACATGAACGAACAGTACTGTCCCGTGTCTCCGCCCGGGACGTTGAACGGCGAATAATTATGGAACTGGGTAACGCGGTAGAACGGGGTGTCCTGCTCTGGAAAGTACATCCAACACTTGGAATCGGTACGCATCCCAGATATTCCGAGGCCGACGACAAGACCGCTGTTGTGAACAAGCAAGCGTGCAGCATCGCGAACCGAATCAGGAGCATCGGTGCAGCATTGGATGAGAGCATCCAGCGGGGTGGTATTGACGAGGACGTCGTATGGTTCGTACCCCCTGTCGTCAAACAGCACGACCTTCCGTCCCAGGTCGAGCTGTTTCACCCTGCGGTTCAACTGGATCCGCTTCAAGAACGGGCGAGCGATCCCGGTGAATATCGCTCCGGTCCCGCCTTGACGCGGAAATCGGAACGTGTTGTTGGGCCCCCAACTCACCTCATCCCTCTGCTCGGCGATATTCTGCTGGATGCGGCCAACATCAACCGTGCTGACCCGTTCAGCGATCCAGTCCATGCTCATTGAATCAAGCGGAACAGACCAGACCTTCTCGTTATAGGGCCGCATAAAATACCGGACGATACCGCTGCCGAACATACCGGTCATCCATTCCAGGAAATTGCGTGGTGCCTGTCCCGTTCCTCTGGTGGCGATCAGACCATCCAGGCATTCCTTGAGTGCGCCCGCGGGAAGGTGCCTGATATTATTCTGGAACGGATACGGCACCCAGGTCTCCAGGATCCGAATCCAGCTTTCGCGGAGATGTTCATAGTACGCATCCCCGATCGCGGAGCGAACAGCCGCGTCAAAGTACTCGTAGTGTGAGAACAGGACATGGCCTCCCACGTCCCAGGTAAATCCGGCAGCATCCTGAAACGATGCGGACAGGCCGCCTACATAGCCGTTGCGCTCGCAGAGCAGCCAGTTCTCATGGCCGCGCTTATAGAGCCGGTGAGCAGCGCCGAGTCCTGCAGGGCCTCCGCCCAGGATGACGATTCGAGTGTTCGGTCCGGAAGGTCCTCTCATAGCGGGCATGAACCACAGATCGCTTCGGACGGCATCAGTCCTTTGTATTCATCCGTCATGCGGATGCAACAGGGATGAGGCGCACCCGTGTAATCATAATAGAACTCACTGACGCCCCACGTGCATGACCTGTACTTCTTATAATGGGGAGACACCCCGTGAGTGCGCCATGCCTGCAACGTATTCTCCTTCTGGAAAGCATGGTCAGGATGCCGTTCGTCCACCCATACCTCCTGCGGCGTCAGCCACACAGCGGCACCGATCTCTTCGGCAAAGCGCCTGACCTCCTGCACATCCCTGTCCGTGGTCGTCTGGCACTGGACGCAGTTCAAGGTGACCTTCTGGATGGCTGCCGTGTGCACGATATTGGCAAGGACTCGGTCCAGGTCCCGTTTGCCCGTCGCAGCGTATATGTCCGGCCTTATGGTCTCGAGCGAGAAGACGTAGTGGTCAACGTTCCGTACGTGGCGGCACGAACCGTTGGTAATGATCATGACCTGATGACCGGAGTCCTTCGCAAGATCGATCATCAGCTGGATCTGCGGGTGGAGGAGCGGCTCACCGAGACCCTGCAGTTTGACGATCTTGACCGTGCGGTGACGCTGTAGGATACCCCTGTACAACTCGATGTCGATGTCGCCGGCATGGTTCCTGTGTGTGCAATGCACACAATTAAAGTTGCAGCGCCTGGTCGGTTCGATCTGGACCATGCTGTCTGTCAGCAACCGCTTGACGATCTGTTTGATGATTTTCATGGATATCCCCTACCGTGGTTCTTATCAGAGCGATCGCATAATGTCCAACATCAGGCTGAACCGGTTCTGCACTGTATGGTCACGGAGAACCCGGCGTCGTGCATTTTGAATGATAGCAGTGCGGTCGTCAGGATGCTCAAGATAATACCGGCACTTGCGTTTGAGATCGTCGGGCCCGGTATAGACAACGACCTCGTCGCCGATGCTGAAATATCGAGCGATATCTGGCTTGTTGTCGACAAGCTGCAACGTGCAGCATGCTGGTATCTCGAAGAGCCGGTAATTGCCGCCTGATACCTCGAATGCGCGATGTGCGTTCAGACTGATCGCGGAAGACCTCAGAATCCGGATCGTTTCATCACCGGAGGCTTCCCCCCGATAGCATGAGATGATCATCGAGTGTTCTTGCTCTGAATAGTTCCATGACCATACGCCGAGATCAAGTTCGGCAAGCGAGGACAAAAGCTCATATCGTTCTCTATCGATCATGCCGATGAACGATATATCGACAAGTCTCGATGCCGTTGCGTCTACCGGCACGGCATCGATATGGTCAACGTCAACACCCAGCGGGACCAATTCGACCCGCCTGCAGCCGATACTCCTGCAGATCGGGATGTACGCTGCATCATAGATGAAGAGGCAGTCCAGCGACCGCAAAAGACGGAGTATCCCGGACTTCACGACAGCAGGGCTGAGACCGAGCCACATCACCACTCTGCAGCCGAGCCTTTGCGCATACCGTACGACCTCATCCATGGACTGCGCGCTGATAGCATGACAGAACAATATATCAGGCCGATATTCCGAGATGGCATGCTGCAACCGGCGACGCAGGCCGAACTCAGTGAAGGAGAGCAGCTGAAATCGCTCGATCACGGGAGACAACGGGACATACAGCCTCCGAATGGCATGTGGAATGCTCCCCTGCGTGATCAATTCCCGGGTATCGACCAGCCTCGTGTCGATGCCGCGTGTCGACGCAACACGGGCCAGTGCGCGATAATAGCTACTGATAAAGATGCTGGTTCGAATACCACTGAATGGTGCGGCAAAAAGGATCTTCATGATAGCGTATCGAGGGGGCAACGTCCTTTCTTCGGTCAGCCCTTGTCCGCGAGCAGCGCTGCATACCTGTTCTCAAGCGAGCGAGTTTCTTTCCTGATATCGTGATGCGTTTCGACATGGCTCCTCCCCGACCGACCCATGTCTTCCCATGCCTCCTGGCGATCCAGCATGCTGCCAAGATTGCTGCAGATGTCCTTCCAATCGCCTTCCGGGGATAAGAGTGCGCTTTCACCGGGGACGACGACATTCGGGATATCAGCATGACGAGTAGCAATGACCGGCATGCCTAATGCCTGTGCTTCGAGTATTGTCGTCGGCGCCCCGCCCTCACTGTCGCCATCTGATGCCGTTACACTGGTATGGACAAAGATATCGGCTTTCTGCATTTCTGCAAGATAATCAGCATAGGGAAGATAGCCGAGCAAATGGACATAGTCCTGCATTCCATACTCGCGGAGAAAGCGTCGTATTGATGCCATAAGCGGACCATCACCGATCAACCGAAATTCAAGATGAGCCCCCTGTGCATGCGCTGCGTAGACCGCCCGGAGGGCATTCAGGATACCCTTCTTTTCAACGAACCTCCCGCTGAACAGGAGAACAACCGGTTCTCCTGCCTTTTTTGGTTTTCTCGGACGGAATGTCAAGCGCTCAATGGGTATGCCTATTCGTTGTATCCCGACCTTGTCACTTCGACATCCAAGTTCCTGAAGGCGCATTTTCATAAAAGGGCCTTCTACCAGGAAGAGATCTCCCAGGGCGAAGAGTTCACGGTACCACTTCAGCCAGGTCCTGTTCCGGGCCAGCTTCGACACGTCGAATCCGTAGAAGGTCGTTACCATCGGGATCGCCAGCATCTTCTTTAAACGTCCCGCGTACACACCGGACGTGCCGAAATGAGCATGGATCAGAAGCGCGTGACGGTCTTTCAGTATCTTCAGTGCTGTTCTCTCTGCAAAGGCATCCCGGCCAAAGCACCAGCGTTGCAGGCCACTGAGGAACCTCACCGGCAGTCCCCTGCCGCCCGGGATCAGATAAAGATCCTCCCGCAGAAACGGGAAAATATCCTGATTGGCATGGTTCCAGGCAAGGCAGATTGGCCGGAAGCGCTCCATCTGCATCAATGAATTGTAGATGAAGGTCTCCGACTTCGCCAGAAACGAGGGATAATTCATGTTCGCGATGACAGGCCTCTGATCCGTTGGCATATCGGGCTCAAAGCGCCTTCGCGTATTCGATCGATTCAAGGATCACCGCTCCCATTGCAGTGATATCCTCTTCGGTCAGGAACAGGCGCAACCTCATGTCGCAGGCTGATTCAAGTATCTTCCTCGTCGCAGGAAGATCCCTTGTCTGGCCGAGGAAGTCCCAGTTCCAGTAACATCGCGCATTGTCTTGTGAGAGGCCGAATATCTCTATGTTGACACCGCGTTCCTTGCAGGACCGACCAAAGGTGAGCATCTGCTCCCGGGTAAGGCCCTGCAGGTTGAACTGTACAGAATCGGCCACAAGGGAAGCCTTCCTCTCGCGTGCCGGGAAATGGATATGCGGCGACCGGGAGAGGATCTTTGTCAGATGGAAGTAATTATCGTTATATTTCTTGATCCTGTCCCGGATGAGGGTCAGCTGCGGCCTGACAACCGAAGCGGTCAGGTTCGACATTCTGAAATTGTATGCGGGAATAGACTTCTGAAGCCTTGCCAGATGGCTGCTAGTGTCGAAATGCCTCGTCCAGAGCCTTTCGTAGGAGCCCGCATAGAGGATAGCCTTCGCGCTGACCTCTTCATCGTCCGTGACAAGGATGCCGCCTTCGCCCCCGTCTATGATCTTATAGGACTGCATGCTGAAACACCCGGCCGTGCCGAACCGTCCGGTCGGGATACCATCCCAGTCGACCCCCAGGCTGTGGGCACAGTCCTCGATGAGCATGATGCCGTTCCGGGAACAGATGGAGATGACCTCATCGAGGTTCGGCACATGACCCCGCATGTACGAGAGGAGCAGGTACCTGGTGTCCCGTGCGATCATCTTCTTAAGGTCGTCCGTATTCAGGCTGTAGTTATCGTTGATCTCGACAAGCACCGGAACTGCGCCGGCATGCACCACAGCGCTTGGGACTGCAAGAAAGGTGAACGCGGGTATCAGCACCTTATCGCCGGGTTTGACCCCGCTGCAGATAAGTGACAGGAATATGGCAGAACTGCACGAGTTGACCGCAACGGCGTATTTTGATCCAACAAACGCGGCAAAGTCCCTTTCCAGCAGGGACACTTCGCTCTCTTCCGGGGTTGAGCAGTCGTAGCGGTACAGTCTTCCGGTCGCAATGACTTTTTCTACGTTCTGAATTATGAGTGCGTCTATCGCACCTGCAATGCTCTTCTTCGACTGGGTTGATTTCACGATCGTATCCTTTCCTCGGTTTCACGGGTATTGGTCATATAGCGCTTATTATAAACTTGCTGAAGCCATATTTCCACTGACAATGCCAATCCTAACTGCTCGCTGTGATCTCTCAAGCTCTTCACGTGGGGATCAAGATATTTCTCGACATAATTCTCGCTCGTATACGCCGAATAAATAGCCGTTCTCGGATCGAGCAGCTTTCTGAAGAACGGCACGACGTTGCCATCCTTAAACCAGGACCAATAATCGGCGTAATCCCTGTTCTCCGCTTTGAGGTTCAACCGTCGTAATAACAAAGCAAATGATTTTTTCAAAAAGAGGTAATGTCGGTTAACGCGTTTTGTTATCGGATAGCCGGTCCGCTGCCAGGGAATATCCCGATAGAATTCAGGGAATTTGCGCATGAGTGAGGCATTGTAGAGCCTGCTGTTGACGCGATACGCATCGGGCAGCGAGTAAATGAACTCAATCAGCCTGTTGTCGAGGAACGGCAGCCTGTGCTCCATATATTTTGAGTCAAGAATCAATCCCATGGTGGTGAAGCGCCTACTTCTATTTTGAAACACATAGACGTCCATGTGATCGATGTCGAAGAAGTCATCGGCGTAGTCCGAATAGCCGGCATATCCGTTAAAATATTTTTCGGCAAGCTTCTTGTCAATCCGGCATTCGTGAGCTTTGCCCCTCAGATACAGACCTCCTTCCAGGGCATCCCCTAAAAAACCGCTCAAGTTGATATCTGCGGATGTAGTGTATGCCTCCGATACCGCTGTGTCATGCATGTGGTAGATGTTCCACATTCCATCGGTTTTCCATATCCCGAAAAGCCTATTGACCATCCAGTTCTCCCTCGTGATCTCCCTGACGATATGTTTTACACCGACCCTGGACGATACGAGACGTGCCGTCTCTATATCGTCACACCCGGGTTTGCCAAAGGTGTATGTCACTACACGAGAAACGTCGTTCAGAGAAGCAAGGATCGCCCGCGAGTCGAGACCGCCGCTCAAGGATATGCCGAAGCGGGACCGGTCGTCGATTCGCCTTCTGACCGCCGATTCGATCAAATCGCCCAAATCTTCCGTTGCATGCTGAAAGCTGCATACCTGAGGCTTAATACAAGACCATTTCCAATATTTTGCAGACCTGATTATTGCAGCATCACGCAGGGAATAGGACAGTATCGTCGACGGTTCCATCAGGGTTACCTTGTTGAACCATGTCATATTCCCCATCATATGGCCGAGGTCCATGAAACAAGCGAGAGCATCCTTGCGAATGACAGGGGTGAAATGAGCGAACTTGAGAAAGGCCTTCATTTCAGACGACCACCCGAAACACCGCCCTTCGGACCACAAGTAGAGGGGCTTCAGACCATATCTATCCGAAATGATCATGACAAGCGCACGATGTTGATCATAAACAACCGCAGTATAATAACCATCGATATCGGCCAAAACGCGTTCGAGAATGCCTTTCGAATATGACTCGACCAACAGTTCCGGAAAGCTGCCGGCTTTCAGGCAATGAACCTTCGCGACTTCGTTGCTGTTATAGGCCTCGCCCTCGATCCAGCAATAGATTCCTCCCTCATCATGGGGAGAGTCCTTTTCCCCAATCTTATTCATATGTACCCGCGACGCTATAAGGGCGTGGTCCTCAAAGAGGAGGTCATATTTGTACTGCTCGTCGTAGGCGAGAAGGTTCAATGCTGCCGAAAAATCAGCAGTCGTTGTTGAACCCGTGGATTTCGCAATTCCCAAAAGCCCCGGCATTAATATCCCCGCCTTCTGATCAGATCGAAGCTCTCCCGATCGAAATAAAACAATAAAGAACCATAGGTCAGCAGACCGATCATAATCTTAGTGACCAATGACTGGATGGTACTAAGCTCGACAAGATGTCCCAGCAGATAGACGACGAATGACATACCTGCCGTCATGAGGGCTGTTTTGAGGATTGACGGCAAGAAACTGCGATAGGATATCTCACCATATTTTATGACCAGGCTGTGCCAAGCGAGCCCGATCAGCAGGGTAGCCGCGGTCTGGCCGTACGCAACGGCATTCAGAGACCCCGAGCGAGCAGCGGGATACGATATCGCCCCTATAAGGAACACCCACACGATATTCAAATAGAAACCGACGTCCGCCCGTCCCTTTGCTAGAATAACCGTCCAGCCCGGGTTGGCAAACGATTTCAACAGGCCTGCCGCGGCGAGGATCCTGATGATGGGGGCGGTCCTTTCCCATCCCGGCCCGTAAAACAGCCTAACGATCTCATCTGCTGACAAAAACAGACCGGCCATCAGGGGAAAGTTGATGAGCATGATCATACTGAGCATTTTCCCATAATATCGATTCAGTTGCTCCGGCATGTTCTGGATCTTCGAAAAGATAGGGAAAGCCACTTGTGTAAAGACAGGATTGATCCGGAGAATGGGGAAGATGATGATATTCCATGCCATATTGTAAAGGCCAAGTGCATCCATGCCAAGGTACCTGCCGATTATCAATTTGTCTACCTGAGCACCGAAATAGTTAATGACCTTTTCTCCCGTCTGAAACAGTCCGAAACCATAGAAGCTCCTTAAGTCGTCGAGAGAAAACGGTCCTGAAGGAACAAAATGCCTTACGCCGACCAGCATGCATCCGATTGTTATGACTGCATTATTCAGGAGCATCGCAAGTACCAGTGAATAAACACCATAGCCCTGCAACGCCAATGCCAATGAGCATAGCAGGGCTGCACCGGTCGCGATCATATCGGTGACGGCCAGCATTCTGAATTTCAGCTCTTTTTGCAGAATGACCCGGTACAACTGCCCAAAAGGCACGATCAAGAAGCTTGCTGCAGCAACTTTAATCAATGACGATATCGATTGGCTGTCGAAAACATTTGCAATGAATGGGCTTAAGGAATAAATAGCAAGAAACGTGATAATGCCAACGGCTATATTGAGCCAGTACAGTCCTGTCAGCTGCCTGTGGGTTACATCCTGCTTTTGTATGACCGCATTACTGAAACCCATATCTAGGAAGAAGGTAGAAAACGTGACAACGATCTGAATGAGGGCCATCATGCCGAATTCAGTCGACGTCAGGAACCGCGCCAAGAGCGCGACCTGAGCCAGCTGAACGAATGCATTGACGACCGTGGATAGGCCTACCCAGTTGAAACTGGAGACTGCATCTTGATCAAGGTTCATGGTTAATGATTGATCTTTCTTAAAGGACGGGCCGCAGGGATGACAGCAAAAGATCAGCAAAAGACCATCATGTGGCGGCAATGGTCGGCTTATAAGCCCTGCAGTTGGCAGTTGCGCTGAGCCTTTCCCACCTGGCCACGGTGAAGATTGTATACATCAGACCTTTTCCAAACCATCCTTTGCCGAGAAGGTCCAGAGGAACATCACATGCGGTGATGTCAACAAACCCACTTGAAGACACAACGTCCCTGAGTTCGCTTGGCGACAGCATGTTGATATGGGTCTTATCGTCCTTTTGCTGCTCCTTATTGAATCTACTCGGAGAATACACGATCAGCAGCCCGCCGGGCCTCATGACACGAAAAGCCTCAGCCAATGCGTTTCGCGCCACAGCCGGTTCCAAGTGCTCAACAACTTGGTTCATGATTACTGTTTGATATCGGTCATTCTCTAAAGGGAATGGCTCACTTAAGAGGTGTTGTTCCATGACGACGGAAGGATATCTTTTCCGGGCAAGTTCAACAGCCTCGCGCGATCCTTCTAATCCCGTACATTCCAGCCCCCACCTGAGCGCGCCTTCTACAATGAACCCCAGTCCGGCTCCGACGTCAAGGATCGGACCAGGCTCTGAGAAAAGAACGACCTGGGAAAGTATGTATCTGTAGAATTGCCACTCTCTCGGGGAATATATTTTAAAGTATTCACGATCACCTATGCCACCGTTTAGCATCATGACACCATCCACTGTGCACATGAAGTTACTATCTCATGATTATTTTAGAAACTGCCCGAACAACGTCATCAACATCTTCATCGCTCAGCTTGGGCGAAAGAGGCAGGCTGACCGTTTGCCTTCCGATCCGCATAGCCACCGGATACTCTTCGGGTTTCCATCCGAAACGGTGCTGATAATAAGGATGTTCTGGTATGCTCAGGTAGTGGACGCCGATGCCTATATTCTCAGCCGTCATGCGGTCAAGGAACTCATCACGAGAGATGCCGCTGACCGCCCGATCCACCAATATCGTATAGAGGTGATAGGCATGACGCGTCCCGGGTTCCGGATCCGACGGCAGGACGATGGGCAGTCCGGCAAAGCGCTCATTGTAGCGCCGCCATATCTTCTCACGCTGTTTCCAGTACACATCTATCCTCTCGAGCTGATGAAGACCGATGGCGGCCTGAATGTCCATCATGTTGTATTTGAATCCGCACTCGGTCACGAAGTAGTGCCGGTACCCTTCATCCCCGAACCGTTTCCAGGCGTCCTTGCTCATTCCGTGGAGGGCCAGTACCTTGATCCTTGCCGCATCCGCCTCATTCCGGGTGAGGACCATCCCCCCTTCTCCGGTCACGATGTTCTTGGTCACGTAGAAGCTGAAACAGCCAAAATCACCGAAGGTGCCCGCTCGACCGCCTTTATATTCGGTCTCAATAGCATGCGCACAATCCTCGATGACCTTCAGCCCATTTCGGGCGGCAATGGCGGAGATAGCATCCATATTGCACGGCCGTCCAGCAAAATGGACCGGGAGAATCGCTTTCGTCCGGCTTGTGATCTTATCCTCGATCCTACGCGGGTCGATGTTCATCGTAACAGGATCAATGTCGGCCAGGACGGGTGTCGCCCCAGAATGGATAATGGCGTTCGCCGTAGCGCAGAACGTCAGGGCCGTCGTTATAACTTCATCGTTCGGTTTTAAACCGGCCGCGAGAAGGCTCAAGTGAAGCGCAGCAGTGCAGGAATTGACGGCAACCGCCTGCTCCGCGTTCTTATACGCCTTGAAATCGGCTTCAAAGCGGGCAACTCTCGGTCCTGTTCCCAGCCACCCGCTCTTCATGCAGGAAGCAACTTCCTCGATCTCGGCGTCTTCGATCGCGGGAGACCCAAAGACCAGGAATCTGTCTTTCGGTCTCACCGGTCCCTTCTTGCTGCCGCTCTTATTGTTATTGGTATGCATGAACAGATTCCTCTGATGCCTGAAATGACCCTCCCCAAGCGGTCCCGGTCGCTTACCGGGACCCTTCTCCTATTCGTAACCAGTTCTTCTTCCGACAAGAGCATAGGCGATCCCCAGAACGAACCCGAGACTGAATTTACCCTGCATTCTCCACTTCGGAGTCAGGGGTAACAGGCACAGGGGCAGATACCGAGAACCGTTGAGCAGCAGCAGGAACCACACTAAGAGCGGATATCTCTTCCGTAGGCGGGCAAAGGACGATCCCACTGCTGCTGGCTTGCTGAGATTCCCGACGATCAGGGGCGGATGAAGATAGGCGAGCTTGTCCGAATAACGGAATTTCCTGCCCGAGGCGATATATCGGATCACGAACTCGACATCCTCCTGGCCGACGATCTGGGAAACAAAACCGCCGAGTTCCTTCAATGCCGTTGCCGAATAGGCAACGCAACGATTGGTCGGGTAGTACGGGTCATGATAGCTGTATTTTCCACGCACGCGACAATAGCTCGCACTGCCATGAGGAACGATTGCATCAGCACCCGGTCGCGCAAACTCTTCAAGCAGCACGGAGAGAAATGTTCTTTGCAGTATAATCGTATCGTCATCAAGAAACAATATATATCTACCTTTTGTGATGGCGAGCCCGACATTCCTGGAATGCCCCATGATGCCGTAGTGATAGGCAAGCGGAACATACTTGATATTCAAGGCATGACCATGCCTCCTGACGACATCCCGCCCCTGCTCTGTCCCGCCACGGTCCTCGACAAGAATGACCTCAAAGCGGTCTCGATCAATATCCTGAGATGAAAGGCTGTACAGTATCCCTTCAAGGAGGTGGATTCTACCATAGAAGTTGATCACGCAGGATATATCACAGGTGCGGTCCGTATCATCGAGGATAGCATCACCCCGCACAGCGAAAGGAAACACCGTATGCAGAGCAGTGATGATTTGTGATCGAACGGATGAAGATACCACTGTTATCTCCAGGCTACAGCGGATTTACAAACCGAAGCACTATGTGTCTCGAACGGTATGGTCAGCGCTATCCGGTCGCATCGATCCCTAACATTCCATAGGTCATTGAGCTTAGGTCGGGACTGCGGGAACAGCATGGGTGCGTATTTTCATTAATAAGCCTTCAGCCGTTTGACGATAAATGTCGTTATTCTTCCAGCGCAGAATGAATTCTTCAAAATACCGCGCCGCTTCGGCATTCATCCCTACCGACAGGTACATCTTCCCGATGTTATAGAGAAGAAAATAGTCCGACGGGTCCTCATCATACGCACCGATAAGATGCCCGACCGCCTTCCGCTGATGTTCGGCCTTTCGGCTTCTGTCCGTGATCCGGCCCGACTCCAACATCTCTAGATTCGCGAGCCGGGTCAGGATATTCTTTCTGAGCGAGGGGCCCATGAGAACCAGCTTTTTGTCGATCCGTGCTTCGTCGAGAGCTAGCAGGTAATATCGGCGTGCCTCGGCATAGTCTCCCTTCCCCAGAGAGATCGTTCCCAAATTGAAGAACAGCAGATGCTTCGGACCTACAAGCATCTCGGCCTTGTGGAGCTGCCGCTCAGCCTCATCGCGCAGTCCGTTGCTGCTCAGGACCGAAGCATATTCGACCGAGGCAGGCAGGAAATCAGGGGATTTCAAGCAGGTGTCTCGTGCGAAGGCAGTGGTGTCATTCCAGAGGTGAGACCGTTGAACCGTAGACACTGCAAAGATGACAATGGACATGCCTGCAAGGCCGTACAAAAAATATCGGTATCGATCGCGCACGTTGACAAGCAACGCCTGGAACATATCGGCGATGAGGATCGATAACGGTGCGAGTGACAGATAGAGGTACCGCTCGGCCCAGGGAGTCCACGCAATGTCGGTGATCGATACGACAGCAGCAGGTAGCACACCGAGCATGGCCCAGAACTGATAAAAATGCAGCCGCGCAAAAGCAGGATAAAAGAACCCTGCGCAGAAGAGAACCACGAGCACCGAGCCGAGAACGGCATACCACGGCACGTTAATCGTATCTATGGCAAATTGCAGGGGGTACGGGATAATGAACTTCTTCGCATAGAACCCGAACGAAGAAACGAACAGCGTTAGGTTGTGAAGAAGGTTAGGCGATCTGAAGCGTGACCATACAAGCTCGGCGCTTAAATCCTGAGCTGCCAAAGCGTTATGCCGGCCGACAAGATATGCCATGCAGCCTGCCGTAAGGACAAACAGGAAGGCTGTCATGTTCTTTCGCGGGGAATCAAAGGATCTTCCAAAATACGTCTCCCATCCCAGGAAGAGGATGAATACAACGATCCCGGTCTCCTTTGAAAGCGCCGCTGCAAGGCCTAGAGGGATGGCGCAAAGCATCTTCTTGCGGCCGTCAGACAGGAACAGGGAAAACGCGGCAAGGGAGAATGCAGCGGCAAGCAGGTCGGTCCTTCCCGATATCCAGGAAACCGATTCGACCGCGATCGGATGAACGGCAAAGAGAACGGCACTTCCGAGAGCTGACGCGCGTGCATACCGGGTGGCGCGCAGGATCTTTGCTCCCAGCAGATAGACCAGCATGACATTGCAGGTATGCAGAAGTACATTGGTGAGTCGGTAGCCGAAGATGAGATCGCCCCACAGGAGTTTGTCCGCCAAATACGAGAGCACAAGGAACGGGCGGTAATATTTGCCGGAGCCCGAACGAAGGAACGCGTCGTGAAGCGTAATTTTCTGATCGAACAACTGCTGGAGCAGCGACTGGTCGTCGATCCCGACCGAAGAAGGCTTTATGGTGATCTCGATGAGAGAGCTGCCGTACAGGCCGAGCGTGATCACGGCGAGCAGGAGCAGAGCGAAGGGCGGGCTGACGCTCTGGTTTGTGTCAAGCCTTTGCATAAATAATGACTCCGATCATCAGCGCCCAGAGAATGCCGATGCTGAGGATCTGCCGGTCAAAGAGGAGCGCGTCCGTGGGGTCCCCTTTTCCCTGCTTGACTATATAAATATACCGTACCAGACCGAAAGCGGCGATCGGGACCGTGTAAAATAAACTGTTCTTGCGTTCAAGCGTATACAGGGCATACGTAACGAGCGATGTTGAGGCCGAGAACCAGAGCAACCCTTCAAGATAAGCGTGAGAATACTGAGCAAGGATTTTTCGGTGATTCTGGGCATCGTCGCCGAGAGACACCAATTCCCCGAGTCTTTTTCCGGAGCCGAGAAGAAGTGAGACCAGAAATACCGTAAGAAAAAGCCAGTTCGTCACGACAATATTGAACGCTTCGCCGCCTGCTATGACCCGTACTAAAAAGCCAAAAGCGATAAAAAATATGTCTATAATGACCATGTTCTTGAAAAAGAACGTATACGCAAAGGAAACCAGAAGATACACGACGAGAAAGCCCTCGAACCGCTTCGACACGGAAGACGCCATCAGCATCGCTATGATATACAAAGCAGCTGCAAGGACGATTGAAAGTGGTACGGAAATATCTCCCCGTGCAATGGGTCGATTCTTCTTAGAAATATGATTTTTGTCCTTCTCTCTGTCCATAATGTCATTGACGATGTAGCAACAGCTCGCGGCGAGTGAAAAAGAGATCAGCGACGGGAGGATTGTCGATCGGACTGACGAATCGAGCAGCTTTCCTGCGAAAAAAGGCGGGAACAGCAGCAGAAGGTTCTTTGCCCACTGCTGGGGCCGAATCAGTTTTATGATCGAAATAAGTATCATTCGTTCTCCAGCCGGTCAATGAATTTCCGTGAAATTGGCTTCAATCTGTTCTCAGCGCTGAAATTGCTCTCGGCTTTTTTGAAATAGGCAAGCGCCAATCGCTTATCGCCCCGCGCCAGGAATGTTCTGCCAAACCAAAATAACGAATCAGGATTATCGGATTTTTCGTAGAACTTGTCACCATAGAAGACCATCTTTCTTTTGATCAGGTCAGACGCAGAAAGGCCATTTTCCTCGCTGAGCAAACCGTCATACAGGATCATCACGTTATTGAGTGCCTGGACCGACTCTCCCTTTGAATCGTGTAATATTTTTTCGTACGCTGCAATAGCCTCGGGTATTTTGTTCTCCTTCACAAGAAGATCTGCCAAACCCAGATCAGGCATGTCCCAATACTGTAACTGATAGAAGTCCCCGGCACTTGTTAATCGCTTCTTCGTTCTGTTATACTCATTGGCAATAGTGAATTGTTTTCTCGCATCGGTCAGTTGGCCTCGAATGGACAACTCCTCGGCGTATTGCCCGCGTACAAAATAAAAATCAGGGTTCTTTTCCACCGCGTCCTGTAAAAAACTCAGGCTGTCCTTCCAGACCAAACTTCGATGAAATGTTGCAATTGCCATGACTGCAAGAAGGAGTGTGACAAGCGCCTCTTTTTTTATGGTGAAAGCGGTGATCTTTTCCATGAAACCGTCAATAAATAGAACCGACGCGACCATGATAAACGCCGTGGGCAGATACATGTAGCGTTCAGCAAAGGAGGTCCAAGCGATCTGCCCCGTCGCGATGAGAAAAGCGGGCATGATCATAAAAATGCCGGTCATAAAGAGAGCTGACAGTTTGCTTTTCTTCTTCGACAAGAGCAGAAATCCTAGGACCACAATGGGCATCCCTAATAGTTCGTACAGCGGGTCCAGATCAGTTATGGCAAAATTAAGCGGTAACGGGAAGTATATTTTCTTCACATAAAAACCGAGAGCTTGCAAAACGATCAGTCCGTTGCGAAGCGGATCACTCTGGATATATCTGATCGTCGCTGTAATCCGCCCGCTGTTCGACTCGAATGCGACATGTCGCAGCAGAAAAAAAAGAAGAATAGATCCAAGAACGGACAGCAGAAAGACCTTATCGCGATGCCGTTGCAAAAAACCTTGCGACGATATTCCCGACGCCGGAACAGATTCGGATTCGGTATATAGGGGGCTCATCATGAGAAGAAACGCGCCTGGTAAGAATGCGATCGCCACCTCCTTTGTTAAAAATGCCAGAGCCATAAGGATAGCGGACAGCGCAACATACCTATAAGAAGCAGTTTTTTTATAACAGAGGATAAAATTGGCGCTTAAGAGGATAAACGCGCCCGCGAGGACATCCGTTCGTCCAGCAATCCAGCAGACCGATTCGGTGGTGATCGGGTGCAGTCCGAACACAAGCGCTGACACGAACGGCATCATATTCCTCCCCTGCTTGTTGGCCAAGGTTAACTGTCGAACCAGCCAATAAATCAGGAGTGAGTTGACCGCGTGCAGGATGATGTTATGAACGTGCATGAACCCCGGGTCGAGGTTAAAAAGATATTTATCGATAAAAAAACTGACAAAAAGGACAGGGCGATAGTAAGCCCCATGTTTTACGTGAGGTATAAAAATGGCCCGCAGATTCCATGAGCCCGCACTATTAACAGTATCATAGATGGTTTGATCATCAATACGGGCAAAATCACCGAAAGCGATAGGATAATAAGCGGCCAGCACTAATACAAATATCAGCATGAGCTGATACGGCACGCCTGTCTGACTGCTCCTCTGATTTTCTGTAGAGTATCTAATCACGATACTGTTGCCTAATTTTCTCCAGCTCCTGTCTTGATTAAGCAAGGGAGAGGATACGAGGATTACTAGTTCGTGGATCGACTATCATGGCTTTTGATGTGCCGAAGACTCATCAGTTTCTCACTCTTATCGGTTTCCAGTAAGTACTTCAGTGCAGTCTTAGCGGCGGGAGAATCGCTATCGATTTCTATTACTCTTTCAAGAAATGGCACAGCGTGACTTTCCCAGTGCGCTGCTTTATACAACTGCGCAATCGTTAAACATGTGGCTGCATCATCTTGCCTCATAGTGGCATACTGTACATACTCATCGATGGCTTTGAAAAGGAATTTTCTGGACTCGGACTTTCTTGATTTCATTCTCATATACATTTCCGCCAGATAAGCGTGGAGTTCCGCTTTTTGTGGATAATCCCGGATAGCGTTTTTTAGCCACTTCTCGCTCCCATCGTAATCGCCTGTGCTGAAAGCCGCTCTGGAAAGCTCAACATAAGGATAATAACTGTACCCCTTGTCAATCGCTTTATTCATCTCTGCAATGCCTTCCGCGTTACGTTTGCTTTTTAAGAGCGATCTTCCATAATAGTAATGTACGGGTCCGTAGTCGGATTTTTGGGTAGTATCCGACCAAAGCCGAACCTCATCGGCCCAAACATAGGCTCTTTGCAGGGTCATCGCCCAGGACAACCCTATCAAGAAAACGAAGAGGCAAGCAGCAAGATACGAATATCGCTTCTTATATAAAGTGAACGTTAACCCGATTGCCATGGAAAAACCTGCAAGGGGGATGTATAAATATCGCTCTGCCCAGGGCACCCAGGGAATATGCAATACCGCTGCTGCAATTGCCGGTGAAACAGATATCAGTATCCACGCCGCGAAAAATTTGAAAACCGTAGGCAAGCGCCGCCATTGAAATGCAAACAAAATGAACACACCAAAACCCAGGATGGCATACACTTCCAGATTGATAGAGCTGATAGCAAAGTTCAGTGGATACGGGGACACAATTTTTCTGACATAATACCCGACGGACGCAAAAAATACCAAAATATTTTCAATGGGTGACACAGACGTTAGGCCTGAAGCGCCCACTCCGACATGCACGTTGGAAGTATCAACACCGGCGCGCCGAAAAGCAAGAAAATAAACTGCGGTCACGAGAAGAAAACCTGTAGATGCAAGGAAATTTTCCTTTTTTTTTGGGGTAATGATCCGGTTAAAATAGATTTCGAAAGCAATGATAATGACGGGCAGGACAAGGGCCGATTCTTTTGTCTCGGCCGCGAGAAAATAGAGCATCGCCGACAACAGAAGATACCTATAAGACCCTTTTAACTTGTAGACGAGATAAAGAGAAAACGAGGAAAGCATGAATAATGCGAGAATGAGCTCCGACCTCCCCGATACCCAGCAGACTGCTTCTGTTGCCAGCGGATTCAGCCCGTAGAGGAGTGCTGACCAAAATGCGGCTGTTTCCCTGTCTTCTACAGCGTTCGCAAGCACGATTCGAGAGACCAGGAACACAAGCCACGTGTTGAGAACATGGAGAATAACATTTGTCAAATGCCATCCCGAGGCCATATCGAACCATACAGCATGATCGAGCCAGTATGACAATTCGATCATTGGTCGGTAATAGCTAGAGACGCCAAGCGGGAATAACAGGTCCTTGAGAACAAAAGACGGATTGTTCAGCAGGCGATTCATGAGGTTCATGTCATCGAGTTGAATAAAACCGCCGCGAAGAATGCTGTAATAGTAGGTGGCAAATATTGCGATAAAAAGAAGGGAAAGATGATGCCTCATCGTCAAATGAACAGCGTTACTGCACTTCGGTGTTGCAACGTTACTGTGGCTGGTATCTCTGATAGTGATAGGACCTGTACCTTTCATCCGGTTATTCATTTTTTTAGGCTTATTCCGATCCATGAAAAAAAGAGGGGCGGGGATACTCCCGCCCCTCTTTTAGCTTCAAATCAATAATTACTGAGCCGTCCAGCCGGTTCCGGTCACAAACAGAGAATCTGGACTAAATCCGTTTGAAAAAGAGATGTCACCGACATAGGTAGAAGTATTCTGTATGTAATAGATGCCGCTCGAAGCGCCGCCACCACCACCCGTCGCATAATATTTGTCGCCTGCCTTGTTCTTCGTATATGCACCGTAGGTTTGTCCATTTGTATTGCCTTCATACAACATATAGCAGTTGGTCGAAGTAGTTAACACAATCGAGCTGAAGCCAGGTGCCGATACGAACGAGGCCCCGGTGAATGAGCTAGCCGCTGCCTGCGCAGAACCGGTCATGACGAGAGCCAGGCAGGTCATAAAGAACACTATCGTAAATATCTTTTTCATTGAATTTCCTCCTTACGTCACAGCGTAGTTAATTAGGATAGTTCTGTGCATCAGCGTAATATGCTTCAAGCGCAGTCTTCAGGTTTCTGAGATCTGCCTCAGCAGCCGCGTTATAAGCTTTGATGCGATAAGCGCCGAACTGCGGGATGGCGATAGCCGCGAGAATTGCGATGATGGCCACCACGATTAGAAGTTCGATAAGGGTAAAACCTTTTTTGTTTTTCAACATGATCTTTCCTCCCATAATGTTTCTTTAGAGTTACATGACAGTTGACTATGTTTTACTCAAGGCCTTTTATGGGATTCTCACCTCCTCTCACAGCCTTAAGTTTCCAGTTGCTCATGCTTTCGGACTAGTTAATTGCACGTTATATGCCATTAAAATCCTATTTTATTTTAAATACTTGCAATTTGAAAAATAAAAACTGTCTGTATTTTGTCATAGTATGATGACAAAATATGTCAATCATAGGTTCTTGACAATATTTTTATAAGATGATAGCTTGACAAAATGATAATAACTTCTTCAAAAATAATAGGTTTTAAAAATGACTTTCCGGCAACTCGTTCGGGCATCGTGATCAAGAACGGCATTGTAGTAAGTGTCGGCCCAATCCCTAACATCCTGAAAAAGTTCCCCGGTCATCAAGTCATCCATCTTGAACGATCAGTTCTGATTCCCGGCTTGATCAATGTCCATACCCATCTCGAACTTCCCCCGCTCCTGGAGACAATTCGCTCCAAAGCCTTCCCCGATTGGGTGCTGAACCTCATAAATGCAAAGAGGGAGTTGGCGCTCGATGATTATAAGACCGCAGCAGAGAAGAACATTACGGATATTATCCAAACCGGCACAACGACTGTTGCGGAAATCTGTACCCATAATGTGAGCCCGACTATCCTGAAAAATGGCGGGTTGAGGTCAACAATATTTCACGAAGTGATTTCCATGGATCCATTGTCCCCTTTACCTGGTCTCTCGACCCGTCTCTCACGTCCCTCGGCACTGATCCGGGCCGGCCTGTCCCCTCACGCGCCGCATACTGTTTCTGAAAAAGCCTTGCTCGAGATCAAGAAGTTCGCCCTGCATAAAAAAATAGGTCTTTGTATGCACGTTGCCGAGTCGAAAGACGAGATCAGGCTGCTGCAACGAAAAAAGAGCGGGTTTGAAAAACTGTACCGGATCGCCGGATGGAACATGTCCTGGGCTCCGTTGGCAGAATCTCCTCTCGTGTATCTTAACAAGCTCGGGCTGCTCAATCCCCGATTTCTTGCCGTCCACGCGGTACAGGCGACCGACAAAGATATTGAGATCATAAGAAAGTCGGGAACCCCGATCGCGCACTGTCCGCGCAGCAACAGAGAGACTGGTGCGGGGAGGATGCGTCTCAAGGAATTTCTCGATGTCGGCATCACCGTGGGGCTCGGCACAGACAGTCTTGCAAGCTCGCCGAGCTTGAGTATGTGGGACGAGATGAGATATGCATTAAAAATTCACAAAAAGGATGGGATCACGGCCCGGGATATCTTCTTGCTGGCGACAATCGGCGGCGCGAAGGCTCTGGGTCTGGATAAAGAAGTAGGCACCCTTGACCACGGGAAAAGAGCAGATATCATTGCTGTGCCCCTTCCCACAAAAGATACGGGTGACATCTATTCCGACTTGCTCAGGGAGACGAAATCCTGTATTATGACCATGGTCAATGGAAAGATCCTCTACCGGAAGCAGCCATAACAATCCCGTGTGAACCACGAACACAGCATGTCACTAGAAAAAATCAACCAAAAGATTAAAGAAGGCAAACGATTGACGCGCAGGGACGGCCTGGAGCTCTTCAAGTCCCATGATCTCCTCGCTCTCGGCCGCATGGCGAGCCATGTTGCACGAAAAAAGAACGGGAACCGTGTGCATTTTGTTCAGAACATGCATATCAACCCAACGAACATCTGTGTGAACCGATGCAAGTTCTGCGCGTTCAGCAGAAGCAAGGGCGAGCAGGGTGCGTACGAGATGAGCATCAGCGATATCCTTGAAAAGGCACGGAGTGCCGGAAAAGGTGTTCGGGAACTGCATATCGTTTCCGGCCTTCACCCGGACCTCCCCTTTTCATGGTATCTGGACATGCTGCACGCCCTGAAAAAGGAGTTTCCGAAAATCCATCTCAAGGCCTTTACCGCTGTGGAGATCGATTATCTTGCGAAATTATCGAGGTTGGGCCTCAAAAAAACTCTCTTGCAGCTCAAGGAAGCTGGTCTGGGGTCTCTTCCGGGAGGCGGAGCAGAGATATTCAATGCCGCCGTCCGTAACAGGCTCTGCGCCGAGAAGATCAGCGGCAAGCGCTGGCTGGAGGTGATCAAGGTTGCGCACTCCATCGGCCTCAAGTCGAACGCTACCATGCTATACGGACATATAGAGACCGCCGAACACCGGATCGACCATCTTCTGAAGCTCAGAGAGCTCCAGGACAGGACGAACGGCTTTCAAGCCTTTATTCCCCTCAGTTTCCATTCCCAGAACACGGAGATCAAGAAATCCGCCTACACGACCGGATTTGACGATCTCAAGACCCTTGCCATATCGCGACTGATGCTTGACAACTTCGACCACATCAAGGCCTACTGGGTCATGCTCGGCGAGAAGATAGCCCAGGTCTCGCTCAATTTCGGGGTCGATGATCTCGACGGAACCGTGGTCGAAGAAAAGATCACGAAAGCGGCAGGCGGGACCACGGACGGAAGCATGACCAGGGACGATATCATCGACCTTATCAAACAGGCGGGACGCACCCCGGTGGAGCGGGACACAGTTTACAATGTCGTAAAAGTCTGGAAGTAAGATCTCAATTTCAGCCATGGATGATCACGGATGGCCTCGGATTTAAATAGGATAAAAACGAAGGCAAAACAGGGCAAGCGACTCGATGCCAATGAAGGTCTTGCACTGCTCCAGCATGCCGACCTGTTGACGCTGGGCGAACTCGCAAGCCTCGTACGGATGCGAAAGCACCCCGAGCGGCTCGTGACGTTCATTGTAGACCGTAACATTAATTACACCAATATCTGTGTCAACAAATGCAAATTCTGCGCATTCTACCGGACCGAGGACAGCCCGGAGGCTTATGTACTGACGAAGGATGAAATCTTCCGGAAGATCGACGAGACCATCGCGCAGGGAGGGACGCAGATCCTGATGCAGGGCGGAGTGCATCCGGACCTCGGACTTGACTACTTCGAAGACCTCTTCTCCTCGATCAAGTCGCGGTTCACGATCCAGATACACTCTCTCTCCCCTGCGGAAATAACATACATTGCCAAGAAGGCAGGCCTCGCCGTAGAAGGCACGATCCAACGACTCAAGGCATCGGGACTCGATTCCATTCCTGGGGGAGGCGCTGAGATCCTCGTTGACCGTGTCAGGAAAAAGGTGAGCCCCAACAAGATCCGGTGGCGCCAGTGGGCGGAGGTCATGAGAACAGCGCACGCGCTCGGCATGCCCACGACTGCGACCATGATGTTCGGCAGCCTTGAGACCAAGAAGGAAATCATCGAACACCTGGTAAGGCTCAGGGACATCCAGGATGAGACGCAGGGATTCACAGCATTCATTCCCTGGACGTTCCAGCCGGGTAATACCGAACTGGGAGGACGACCGGCTACAGCGGTCGAATATCTGAAGACCTTGTCCATTTCCCGGGTCATGCTCGACAACTTTGACAATATCCAGGCTTCCTGGGTCACGCAAGGGGCTAAAATAGCTCAGGTGGCGCTTGAATTCGGAGCAAATGATTTCGGAAGCACTATGATCGAGGAAAATGTGGTGGCAGCGGCGGGCATTACATTCAGAATGACGCAAAAGGAAATTGTTGAGCTGATCAAGGATGCCGGTTACGAGGCAGCGCAGCGGGATACTCGATACAATATTCTCAAAAGACAAAACTTATCATTTTAGCTGCAGGCTGGGGAACAACACTCATACTATTCATGATTTTACATGATTCGAACAACCCTGTATGGGTGCCATCGCTATGATTGGCGGAAAAACTTTTTTATTAAGAACGGGTTATCCTTCATTTACACAAATGCTGTGGACAACGTGTTATTAACTCTGTGTACATTTTTTTTTCAGACCCTCT